>Ga0307994_1000873_pt1 | contig 19465 bp, 14 predicted proteins | sample EllFjometagen261_FD_203171 | JGI IMG/M metagenome (GOLD analysis project Ga0307994, IMG submission 203171) | Marine microbial communities from Ellis Fjord, Antarctic Ocean - #261 | ecosystem: Environmental > Aquatic > Marine > Unclassified | place: Southern Ocean | collected 2014-11-02 | reverse complement strand
GCTAAAGTTAACTGGCGACCACTCGACGGCTTAAGCCTGTCTGGTGGTGTCAAATATTTAGATCGCGACGGCTGGTTGTTGCACCAAGAGGGCAGCAACTTCACTACATTTTCCGCAAAACAGTGGCAGCCAAATCTTAGCGTTGAATACTTTCTTAGCGCCAAACAACAGTTCAAAATTTCTGTACAGTGGGTTGGCATACGTGCTGAAGAAGATGAGTTTTACCTCTCTCCTGCCGTATCCGGTGACTTAACCTCTATTGCTAAACCTGCCGGGCTATCTGATTCGTTTTCAATTTCTGACATGGTTTTTCAAGCACGCTATCGATGGGAGATAGCGCCTCTTTCAGATTTGTTCATTGTCTACAGCAGAGCCTCAGACTTGTCCCAAGCGCTGCTTAATGACGACTTTGACGATCTTCTGGACAATGCCTGGCAAGAGCCAGTGGGGGATCAGCTTGTTATGAAAATACGTTATCGCTTTGGTTCCTAGTTGATTAGTGAAAGTAACCTAGGACCAGTGACAACAAGTACTACAATAATTGGACAGAGAAAGCCTACCGGCTTGCAGAACGAGCATCAACCACACACCCTACGAACATGTCGGATAAAGTGTACCTTGGCAGAACTAAAGCTTAAAGCCGGTCACTACCTGCCAAAGACTGCTCATCAAGATCACAGATGACATAAGATAATCCCTACACATCCTTAAGAGATTGCCGCTTATGTGAGATGGGAGAGTCTGAGATTATGCAGATGCGTCCGCTAAGCGACACCTGCCCGCAATGCGTTTAAGTGGTGGCGCTAAGGGTCGTTAGCGGTCTTTTTGAGCTGATTGGAGGTTCGAAATTGAATGATCCGCATCCTACCGGTAGCTGACGAAATACGCCGGGTCGCTTGTGTGGACCTGATCAGTTTACTTGGGGCATAATTGGGGCGTTCTGATACTCAAATATATCTATCAATACCTCCCCGTATTTTGATGCTTCTCTATAGACCTTTATACATGCATGTATTTCTAGGTATTACTGGGTGTTTGAACACTATGAAATTGGTGTGTTAGGGTTCGAATCCCTCCCTCTCCGCCAATTACTAAAAGGCTGAACAGAAATGTTTGGCCTTTTTTCGTTCTAAGTCCTGTGTTTACTGGTTTGTGGAGCTTTTCAAAGAAAAGACTCTGCAATCCTTTCTGATAGTTCCTACTGATTCGAATGAGTAGGAATTGAGTAGATTCACTTATTCAGAATGAGTAGAACACATGCTGACAACCACGAAGATCGATCGGTTAAAAACTCCCTCGAAAATTGAGCGTCATATTGACTCAGATGGCTTGTACCTTGAGCTGACACCGACAGGTTCTATACGCTGGCGTTATCGCCACAAGAGCTTCACTGGTTCCTGGACAATGAAAAGCTTGGGCAAGTACCCTGAAGTCGATCTTCATCAGGCTAGAAAGCTGCGTAACGAGCTCAAGAATACTGCCCTTTACAAGGAAGTGTCGTTTGAGCAAGCAGCTTCAGAGTGGCTTGAGTACAAGGGCTACACTAGCTCAAAGAACAGGAAAATCGTTCAACGCAGAATCGAAAACTACCTGATCCCCAAACTAGGGAAGATGCCTCTTACTCACATCAAGCCTCGTGACATCCTGCCAATCCTGAAGCAACTTGAAGCTAGAGATTACCTTGAACTTGCAAGACGCGTTCAGAACATCATCAGCCAGATATTCAAGTACGGGGTTCAAAATTTGTACTGTGAGGCGAACCCTGCTCAAGCATTACAAGGATGCACCAAGAAGCCACGGGTGACGCACATGGCGGCGATTATAGAAGAAAAGGCATTTGCCAACATGCTTCAACGAATTGATCTTGCAGAGCACCTGATGCCCTCAGTGAAGCTCTGTCTTCAAATCGCTCCCCATGTGTTTTTAAGAAGTGCAAGTATCAGAATGGCCAAGCCTGAACACGTAGACTTTGACAAAAAGCTTTGGGTCATTCCGAAAGACAAGATGGGTAGAGAACACTGGATTCCTTTAACTGACCCAGTCATCGAACTACTGAAACAAGCGATCGATCTGTCTGATGGCGAGTATTTGTTTAACGGCTCAAGACCAAGCAGGCCTCTCGGTGAAAACACTTTGAACATTGCCCTGCGTTCACTTGGCATTGATAAAGACACTCATGTATTTCATGGCTTCAGATCTAGCTTCTCTACCCTCGCCCGAGAGCACTGTAGATTGCCAGGAGACTTGATTGAGCTTCAGCTTGGTCATGTTGAGGGCAACCAAGTTAAAGCTGCCTACGACCGATCTCAGAGGCTTGAGGAGCGTCGAGAGTTGATGGAAGTGTGGTCGAAGTATCTTGTTCGATTGATGTGTGTTATTTAATCTTTCTTTGTAAAATTCTTTTCCGGTTGTCTCCTTGAATCAAGAGTTAGAACAAGTCCTACGAGTTTTAAAATTGAGAAAGCTCGACCAATCTACATCGGATTCAGAGTTGGCAATCATTGCAAATCTTTCTCGCCAGACGATCAGTAAATCTAAAGCGAGCATCAAGTCCTACATACAGACAGCTCCACCTCCTTCCGCTTCTGATGTGTCAAAGGTTGATGAGAGCTTTATATCCCATTACGTCAACATTGCTATTAGCCAGGGAACAAAAGAGCACCGCTTTTCTCAGATCGTTGGGGCTGTTGCAGGTTTTGTATTGAGGCATCACGGAAACCTTCTTGGCAATATCGCAACACCGAAGAAAGTAGTCCGTGCTGGACAAGAATATTTGAGTTTGATTGTTCAAGTTGAGTCAAGAAAAGGCGGAAATGGAACGCCAATCCACAGCCAGAGCAAAGCAGCCAAGTATCTTCAAAATGAACTCAACGGTAGCACCCTGAATTCATCATTGTTCGAGAAATCAAATAGCTACAGAGCAGACGCGTATTCAAAACTCTGGAAACTCAAACCCAAAGCTGAACAGCTCAACGAACTGATCCGGAAAGAAACGTTGAAGCTCATCGTCAATTACAATGCTCAGCAACCAGAGTTTACAACTTCCCTGCTACATACGGCACAAGCTCCTAAGGGACTGCCTCTTGAAGACCGCTACTTTGAGATCTCTGTTAATGATTTACAAAGCCTTACTCTCCGCTCCTTCCTACAGATTATGAGTATTGCTGAACCTTCACCGCCTGATCGTGTGGCTGTTCCGTTGAAGAATCTTGCAAATGTGGACCCTGAAAAGGGGCGCACTTATAACATTTTCACCAGGTTACGCAGTAGTGAAAGGAAGGCTCTTGGATATCACAATTACGACATCAGTGGCGGACTACAAATTATCTGCTTCAACATTCTTACTCACTTCCCTCACTCCAAATATCGTGAGTTCGAAGACCTTCATGGAACCTACCCTGTGATATTCAGCTATGGATTTGATCCTGTTGCTAAGCAAGAGCTGAGGCAAGAGATTTCAGAAGATCTAGGAAAGACCGTCGAGGAAGTGAAACAGTTGCTCACAGCTTATTCGAATGGCAGTCAGAAAAGTGTTGGCAACAGCCCGAAACTTAGGGAATTCTTTGATCAATCGGATCAATTACGGCGAGAAGTCATTGCTGTGATTGAAGAGCAGAAACGTGAGGTATTTAAGGCTGCCATTGAGCAATCTAACAAAGAGTTCCCAGAAGATATGGATTGGCAGAGTATCGAAAAAGAGAGCTCTGCTGCTGAGGCAAGAGACAAAGCCAGTGTCTTTTTCTTTATTTGGACATATTTTGAGAAGCAGATCCGCGATGCCATGCTTTCAGTGGTTAATGATGGAATCCCAGTTCACGATGCAATTTATAGTAAGGAGATGCTGCCATTTGACACCTTTGAAAAGGCAATTCTTCAAAAGACTGGTTTCGAGATGAGGATCAGCCACTGATTGTTTTTCGCGAGATCATTAGTTCTGTCAATGGCAGTTAGAAACTGCTCCCCTAGTTTTTCTTAGATGGTGGATTTTTGATGATGCCAGCTTTTCTTTTGTTTTTTTAAGCGGTAACTGTCTCCCGAGATATGGTTAACATGAGAGTAATGCAGCAACCGATTCGACATGGCAGGCGTAAGCGCGAGGAGATAGTGAATGCTTGGTCTGTTTATCTATCCGAACTAATTGTTTTTAAAGTTTGAGTTCGATTAGTTTTACTTTTTTTGATAACTAATTATTTAGTATGAGATAAAACGCTCCTCAACAACTTCGCTAATGCACAAAAAAGCAAACTAGGGACTGGCTATGCATCGAGACTTTGATGACTTTCAGGACGAATATGATCAAGAACGAGATCATCATTCTATAAACTTGGATCATGACCAGTATGGTGAACACTACGACCCGAATAGTGAGAACTACTATGACCTAGATGTTTTTTCACCCAATTACGCAAAGTCTCTGTTTCATGGTCTAGGTGACCGAGCCAGATATAAAGGATTTAACAGAGTTGGCGAAGAGATCCAATTGCAGGATTACTTGGACGCAAACGGGAACAGCGTAGAGATACCAAAGGATAATCCGCATGATCTCTACCATCCGAACAATCAAACTGTTTTGGACCCGACAACAATGCCAGATACCCCAATAGATCCTGACGAATTTATTGGAAAAGTGGTTGAGCAACTGACGGCAAATAATGTGTTCATATCCAAAGACATGCCCGACCTGTTGGGCCAAATGTGCCGTCTATTTAACTTCTCCATTCAACCAAACAATGAACTTCCCCGCTCTATTAAGAATCTCGTATTTCCTGCCCAAACAGGTATAGGAAAATCTGTTTCTATTCAGGTTTATGTATCAATGCTTGAAGAGCACGCTTCAGTAGTCATAGTTGCTAAAGTTGAAGAGGCGCTCAACTATTGCAGATATATAAATCAGTTGTCAGGAAATGATTCCTACGCGCGGTGTTACTACTCTTTAACAGACAAAAATATAGATGACCCCATGCGAGTAGAGGCTTCTCAACTAAGGAATCATCGCTGCATCGTTATTACACACAATATGTTCAGGCGAGTAAACAGCTTCAAAAATGTTGAGTACTTTGGAAAGTTCCAAGAAAAACCTCGCGACTTTGTCGCTATTGATGAAAAGCTCTCGTTCTATGAGCAGTTTCGCCTGGACTACAAAGATCTGGAGGAGATTATTAACAATACAGAGGCCGCAATCGAAGACTCTAGGCAGTTCGGAGAGCTAGCTACCTCGCATACAGCACTTGCTGCACTAAAAGAATTTCAAGACTTTTTGCAGTTAAAAGAGGACAAGATTGTCACCAACGATCGCAGCATAACATTAAGGTCGAGTTTAACGGATAAAGCCCAAACCGAATTACTGGCAAGTGGAGAAGCGCTAACCTATTCAGAGCGGTCTAACGGTCGCCAATATCCGAAGAAGCTTATAGATATCAAAAATAGGAGTGCCGCTCTAGAGATACTTCAGTCGAATGGAATTTCGATGCAAACGAGAAAGCGCAATGTAATTGGTATCTCATTTAGAGATGTTGAACGCATGGGCGATCCTATACGAAAAAATGTAGACCCGTTTTTCCTTGAGAGAATTTCCCCGGCGGTTACTAGTTATCTGCTAAAAGAACCAGATTCAGATGAGGCTATTAGTTGTACTTGTACAAACTTAGATTTTTGCTCCTGTTTTGACGACGTAGAGATCAAAGAACCTGGCGAGGAAGAAGTACAAGCCTTACTCAATGATCAAGAAACGGGCAATATTCAATATGGCTTAGAGTTTGTTTGTTCTATTGTTAAAGTCATACTGGAGTCCAGAGTCGATGAACTTCTGGCCTCACTAGAGGCTCTGGGAGCCTACAAGAACCTGAGCTATAGGCAAAATACACTCAATGCGATCAGCGACAAAATAGATACTCTGAGGTATTTTTCTAAGAATCATTTTCTAATATACAAGTCCAACTACCAAAAGGCTTTGCTTGCGACAGAGAACTTTGTCAATCAGCTAGGTTTGAGTGTGGTTCTGGATGGAACAGCGCAGATAAATGAACACTATAAGCTAGCAAACCGCTTCCTTGGGCATATAGGGTTTGTCACTGCGCCGCAGATTCGACAATATCAAAACGTCACACTCCACAAAGCAAAAGGATTTAGCCAGTCCAGATCGGCTATCTATCGCCACAAGTCGAGTGAAGAGATTCAAGGCGTTGCTGAGTCATACGCTTCGTATGCGCACAATGAGCTAAATGAGAAAGACAAACTGCTTATCATTTGTCACAAAGACTTTGTTAGTGCCCTTAAAAAACAGATTAGTGATAAGCGAGTTGAATACACCCACTGGGGGAATCATATTGGCCGTAATGAGTGGTCACACTGTAACAAGGTTATGTTGATCGGCTGGAATTACTTGCCACCCATCGAACACGTTGCTGCAATTAACTCTTCACTAGACTCTGTCCTGTTAACTAGTAGACATCTGGATGACGAATTGATCGTGAGATTCGCTATATCAAGACTAGCAGATGATATTGTCCAAGGACTGATGCGCTCACGTGCGAGGATCGTTGCTACTGATGAATCCGATTGCGAGCCCACTAGCTTCTATTTGTTCTACAAAGAGGGTGATGAAAGCAGAGAAGTTTTTGAACTAGTGGAGTCACAGTTCCCACAAGCAAAGATTGTTGATTGGATTCCTGATGGCACCGCGATTCCCCAAAAGAAAACTAGACGCAACAAGAAAGATGATGAAGTTATTGATCATCTAGTACTTCAGAAATCTAATCGACATGAGACCTATCTGCGTAAAGATGTTGAAAACGAACTAGGAATAAATAAAGCAACGATGGGAAGAGTTACCGAGAGAGAATACTTCAAGGAACAGATGGCCAAACACGGTATCACCTACATCAACACTGATGGTAAGTCTCACTATTTTGCCCTTAAATAATCTCAGCCTATATCGTCAGTGAGTAACTTGTTGGAGTGGTTATCAACTAAATCCACCCGAAAGTTTCAGTTTCAATTCAGTTAATATCTTTATATGGAAAAATGAAACTATCTACCCATCTTTCTACCTAGTTTTCTTATCTCCTTTTTGACAAAACCAATTTAGACTGGATTTCCCACGCTCCCATAGACATCTCTGCGCTATTATTTGAGCATAGGTGAACAACGAATGAGTCGTCAACGATATACGCCGGAGTTTAAGGATGAAGCCATCAGACAGGTTACTGAAAGAGGTTATTCCGTAGCCGAGTGACCTGCCTGCCATTTTTAGGGCCAGTTGATACTTGAGCGTATGGTATTCCTATGAAGGAGCTACCGTGAAGAAGAGCAGATACGGCGACAAGCTGATCGTATCAGTGGGGCTATTTTTCGGTAGAGGATGGTCAATGTCTGGATAGCCAATGATCTACTGTCTTACAGACGGCCGGAGTGATCACTTAGGAGATTTAAAGGTCGAGCAGGTCGACATACCATCAACACCACGGTATTCCGGATCACATTCAACAATCAGTAAATTCCCAAGCATCTCAAACAAGAAATACCGCAGTATCCATAGTATTCGACAGTCGTTTAACTATGCAGAGATTCCGTACGACGCTTCAATTTTTCCTAAATGCAGGCTATGTGGTCCTGACGGTGGACCATGGGACTATTACGACAATTCTGCCTAGCAGATATGCCCTTAAGGGTAGTTGAGATCTTGTGGAAGCCGCAGGAACTGCGGGGAAACCTGGTGGCCGGAGGTGGAATAACGGGGCCGCCTAGGTCAACGACACAGGGATTTTCAATCCGACTAGCCTACCTTGCAGAATCGTTAGGAGCCACGAATATTGCGGTATCGCCGATGGATGTTGATATCGTGGACGCTAGATTGACGACTTTTACACCCAGTCAAAAGTTCTCGTTTATGGTCTCGCTTTGTGATGAGTTTGGCGTTGAATAAAATCATTTTTACTCTGGCGCTTTACACTGACCCCATTACTTCGTTTAAATCGAATACTGATACTCCCCAATTTCAGCCCTCAATTTCTTGCAATACCATTAGTAATTTTATTAATCGCCACTGATCCGGCAACCAACTATCGTTCTACAATATCTACTTTAAGAAGTGTTGTTGAGATAGTGTATGCTCATTGAGCGATTTGGCGACCATGATATATGAGTGTTTGCCTCATTCGGATCGAATTTTCCAACAAGGATCTCTAATTTTGGCTGCAATCAAATCTGGCGGATCAAGACGTAACGTTGATTCGCACAATGCAATTATCGAAGCAACAATTGAGCTGTTGGGAACAATGGGATATGTCAATTTTACGATCGAAAAGGTTGCTGCAAGAGCGGGTGTTGGTAAACAGACGATATATCGGTGGTGGGGCTCCAAGGCAGATTTGGTGCTGGAGGTTTGGCGAGATCATTTGTTACCGCCGGTTCCGAAATATGATGGGTCGACATCATTAAAAAAGTATCTGATAAAGACGTTGTCTGAATTTGGCAAGCACATAGGTAAGACAGGTTGTCGCCAAGCAGCAATCTGCATTCTCTCTGAGACTCATCGAGATCCAGATCTGCACACGAGAATGGAATCTGACGTGTACTTTCCCAGGATTGAACTGATCCTTGCAGCGTTCAAATTGGCGGAAGCGAACGGCGAGTTCTCACATCCAAAAGATATCAATATCCTAATAGATCAGCTTTATGGTGCGGTGTGGTACAAGGTTATAATCCGTTTTGAAAAAGTTGATTCAAAATTCACGCGTAAGTTAGTGGACCAAGTTTTTGCTGGTCTAGAGGCTCAATAAGAGTCTGCTCTATAACTTAGTTGTTGTCTGCATTTTGGTAGACGACCCTCTGCCTCCGGAAGAGGATTCTTATTCTCGCTCATTGGAGTTCTGCCCGTCGAAGGCAATACTTTTTGCACATCTTTGTTACTTCTCTTCTATTTGTGATAAAAAAAGCGCGAAATAAGATAGACAAGACGTATCGTCTCGGTTAGGTTATCCCCCTTCATAGATGTAAACGTGGTGAAAGATTCTTTGATCGAGCCATTATTAGCAGCGATCGTCCGGATCCTTGTCCAACTCGTCTTTATATCGATAGGGCGGTGGTTCTGGATCACAGACGTAGCGCTGCGCTAAGTCAGGTGTCGCTTTATTAAGTGTTTAGATACTTAAGTATGTCCGGGGAATTTAGGAGAAAAAACCAAGCATATTAGACGATACGTATCGTCTATATACAGGGAACCGAAAGATGAATAAAAATATCAGTATCGCAGTTTTGATTATTCCGTTTGCTTTGCTGGGAGCATTCTCGGCGAAGGCGGAAATCGAAGAAGTTGTCGTAACAGCGACCAAGCGTGTAGCCAATGTGCAGGATGTGCCAATCGCGGTCACTGCTCTGTCGAGCACACAACTTGAACGTGAAGGGGTCGATACAATGCGTGATCTCTCCCGTCTGTCAGCTTCCTTTAGCATGAATACCACAGATAGCGAAGCGGGGTCGGGTACATTTCGGATTCGAGGTGTCGGCACCACAGGAAACAATATTGGCCTCGAGCAGTCGGTTGGTGTTTTTCTCGACGGTGCCTATCTTTCTCGCCCCGGCGTCGCTCTGGGTGACTTGGTAGACCTGGAACAGATCGAAGTTCTGCGTGGTCCTCAGGGGACGCTTTTTGGCAGAAACACCTCAGCTGGAGCGATCAGTATCAAGACCAAAACAGCGAGTCTTACGGAGACCGAATCGTTCGTAAATGTTGGGCTTGAAAACTTTAACGGGTACAACCTACAAGCTGGTTTTACCGCGCCTATAATCGATGACAAGCTGGGCTTCAGACTGAGTGGAAGCTACCGTCAGCGTGATGGGTTTCTGGAAGCGGAGCTGACGGATGAAGAGAGTTACACTCGAGATCGATTGAGCCTTCGTAGCCAACTGCAGTGGGAGATTGATGAAGATTCCAGTCTGCGTGTAATCGTCGATTACTCTACTCTGGATGAAAACTGCTGTGATGCCGTCATTTTAGGTGAAACGCCTTTTGTCGGGCTTTTTGCTGGTACTGGATTACCGGCAGACGGTGGTAACCCCGGTGGTAGCGGTGATATCGATGATCTTAAATCAGCAGCCGGAGGATATGGCAGCAAGATCGATCAGTGGGGGATTTCTGCAGAGTATAACTGGCAGGGTGCGAATCACAGTTTTACTTACCTAGGGTCGTATCGAAAGTTCGAAACCGACCTGCAGCGCAGGGACTTTGTTGGTATTGAAGTCTAGAATATCCCAGGTCCAACCAATGGTTATTCATTTGAAGATGATATCGAAACGATGACACACGAGTTTCGCTTTCAAGGAGAAGCTGGAATGCTTGATTGGATGGTAGGCGCCTATTATCAACAAGAGGATCTCGGCCAGGTTTTTCCGGCAGAACTTGGCGCTGACTATCAGGCCCATGGTTCGGCTGTGTACTTCCAACCACTTCTGTTACCTGCACTTGCCGCAGCGCCTGATAGCACGCCATTAGCCCTCGGAGGTACGTTGGGTGATGTTCGGGCGAGTAGTAATCCCGCAAGAGTTTTTGCTAACAACGTTGATGCGAATGGAAACTTTGCGGCCAACCGGTTTACTCAGGACGGTAGTTCATGGTCTGTGTTCACTCATAACACCCTGCGCATTTCGGAAGATTTTCACCTTGTCCTGGGTATGCGTTATGTTGATGAGACCAAAGAAGGGCGGTTCGATCAACTAGACTCCTTTTCTCCTGCCTGTACCGCTGCAACCATTAACCAGCAAAATCTGGAGCAGACTTTGGGTGCACCTGTTGGTGCGTTTGGCACGGCGTCCGTATTCGCCGGATGCTTTGCTTTTACGGTAGAAGCTGACCAGGTGCTTGGTGCAGGCTTGGTCAACGTATTGCCACGGACGTTTGATGATACCTACGATGATGACGAGCTCGTATATACCCTAAAATCTGTGTACTACTTCAATGACGACATAAATGCTTACGCAAGTTTTACGCATGGATTCAAATCGGGTGGTTTCAATATGGACTCGACCGCAGCAATAAATGGAGCTGACCCAAGGTTTGCCTCGGAAAAGATTGACGCCTATGAACTCGGCTTAAAAGCAGACTTGCTTAACAATAGTTTGCGCATCAATGCAGCCATTTTTTGGATGGAAATGGAAGATTACCAAGTGCTTGAATTTACCGGCTCGCAGTTCACGACCTTTAATGTTGATGAAGCCCAGAGTGACGGGTATGAGGTTGAGGCTTTATGGGCACCGATAGAGGGCTTACAAATCTCATCTTCATGGACACATGCTGACGCACGTTATCCGAATGGTTGTGACGGTGGTGGAGCAGGTGCATCACCTTCGGTATCCATGCTGTGTGGCTTCGATGTAACCAATGCACCCAAAGACACAGTATTGATGGGGATCTCTTACGAGTCCGTGTTTTCCGGCGGTGACTTAGCGTATTTTGGATCCCTGTCCGCCAGATGGGAGGACGATAAACGCACTGGTACTCAGGCGGTCAATGCGGCAGGCGTGCCTCTGGCGTTTGATATTCAAGAAGCTCACACAAAGCTTGGTGCGCGACTCGGCATCGGTACAAATGATGGTTCTTGGACTGTAGAACTTTGGGGCAATAACTTGACCAATGAGATTACAGAAGGTTTCTCGCTAAATATCCCGCTGCGAATCGCAGCCCGGGGTGCATTCATTCAAGAGCCAAGAACTTTCGGTATGACGGTTCGAACCAATTTCTAGGTTGCGAACCGATCTAATCACCGATTTGGGAGGATAGAGGTTTGTACATTAATGTGAATGGTACTGACAGGAAAATTGAAGGCGCCTGGCAAGATGAGTCTCTGTTGTTTGCGCTTCGCGAACATCTTGGGCTAACCGGATCGAAATACAGTTGTGGTAAAGGGTTATGTGGTGCCTGTACTGTTCATGTTGATGGTCAGGCGGTACGAAGCTGTATCACGCGAGTAAGAGATGTAGAGGGCAGGTCTGTGCTGACAATTGAAGGTCTGCAGGACGAAGGCCGAGGATTGCATCCGCTGCAAAAGGCCTGGATCGAAGAGAGGGTGCCTCAATGTGGATACTGTCAGTCTGGGCAGATCATGCAGGCATTGGCTCTGCTATCGGACAACCCGCAACCGGAGGAATCTGAAATAGTCGATGCCATGAGTGGCAACCTCTGTCGTTGTGGAACCTATGACCGTATTAAAACAGCGATTCGCAGCGCCGCAAACTTGATGGCATCGGATAGAGGACAATCTAATGCCTAAGCTCTCTCGTCGAAACTTTCTTCTGGCAACCGGTTGGGTTGCAAGTGGCGTCACCGCATACTACTTGTTTAAAAATGAACGGGAGTTCGTCCGCCCAACGCTTGTCCGGCCAAACGAAGAGGCCGCTGCAGGTTGGTTACAGATAAAAAGTGACGGTACCTGTCGAATGTACTGTCCTAGAATGGAAATGGGTCAGAATGCGAATACGGGGCTTGCTCAGATTGTCGCTGAAGAACTCAATATCAATTTTGAAGATATTGAGCTGATATATCCAAACACGAATGAAGTGATAACTTTGGCGTTTACAGCGGGAAGTGTCTCGCTTGCCGTGTACTCCAAGCCAATTGCACGTGCGGCAGCAAACTTGCGGGAGTCCTTGCGCAGTCGTGCTGCTAGCATTACGAACACGAGCGTTAATGATGTTGTAGATGCGGAAGGCGGCTTCACTACGCCTGACGATCAGTTTTGTAGATACGCCGATTTGGTCGGCGATGAGCTGGTCGTGCTGGGTGATGAAGAACTTTTAAATGTACCGCTCTATACCTTTGATGCAACTAAAAGCCATAAACAAATTGGTAGAACGGTTACGCCCTTTGGCATGAGAGGTTTAGTGACTGGTGCTCCTGTCTTTACATCTGACGTGCCAATAGAGGGTGTACTTTTTGGTCGCGCGATCAAACCACCAGTTCGTAACGCCACGATCCGGCATCTTGACACAACAAAAGTAGAGCGCGTTCGAGGTCTAGTAAAAGTAGTGCGTCAAGATGATTTTGTTGGGGTGGTCTGTGAAACACCTAGCAGTCTCGATGCCGCTACGAAAGCAATTGAAATTGAATGGTCTTTGAGTCAAGCAATTAACCAGCAAACTATCGATGAATTGATAGACATCGACAATACGCTTGCTAAAGGAGATCTCGAACAAACATTGGAAGTCGAATCTCATCAAGCAGATGCGGCTTGGGACATTGATCTTCGGTTTGAGATACAAATTCAGACTCATGCTCAGCAGGAACCAAGATCAGCTATTGCTCGGTTTGTAGAAGGCGAGCAGCGTCTTGAGATTTGGACAGGGACCCAAGACGCATGGGCGGTGAAAAGGCATGCTTCTGATGACCTTGGTCTCGATGAAGATCAAGTTGTCGTTTACCCGATGCGAATGGGTGGTGGGTTTGGCGGCCGAGAACATTATGACGTTGAAAAAGATGCCGCCCGCCTCGCAAAAGCAGTAGGTAAACCGGTAAAGGCACAGTGGACGCGTGAAGACGAGTTTACAGCGAGCCGGAGCAAACCGGCATCGTCTCATCGTATAAGGCTGGCTGCGAATGCAGTTAACCAGTTGACTGACTGGTGGCACGCCTACGTGTCTGGACACGTTTTCTTGTCACGAGATCGTCTACCAGGTTGGTTGCTACCTTTTGAGCGGCACAATGGCGATCTTGGCGTTGTCCGTGGAGCTCATCCGCCTTATGAGGCGCCGCACAAACGAGTGGAATGCAAGGATGTTGATTTTCCCATCGATCTCGGTGTGTGGCGATCCTTGAACGGCACACCCAATACTTTTGTTATAGAGTCTGCTGTGGATGAGTTGGCGCGACAACGTAATATTGATCCAGTCAGCTTTAGATTATCTAACATGAGCGTTGAAGCGTCGCGACTGTCTGTTTGTTTGCGAAAAGTGCAGAGCATAGCGCAGCGTCAGCAAGTGCCCTTAAGTCCAGGTTACGGTCGTGGTTTTGCTTGTGGAATCTATGAGCATAATAGTTATGTTGCTGTAAGTGCTGATGTCTACATTGATCCCGACACCAAAACAATTCAGGTGCAAAGGATGTGCTGCGTGCAGGATGTTGGTCTTGCGATCAACCCTGATCAGCTCAGAGCTCAAATTGAAAGTAATCTTGTTTGGAGCGTAGGCACAGCTTTGTTGGAACGACTCGAAATGGGGGATGGACTAGTTACCAGTCAGAACTTTCACAACTATCTGATCCCTCGTATGGGAGACACCCCTCGATTTGAAATAGAAATTATCTCTCACCCTGAAATTCCACCGGCAGGTGCTGGGGAGGTTGCGCTGATTGCTGGCACGCCAGCGATAGCGAATGCAGTTAGGGACGCAACAGGGGTTCGTCCCTTGCGGTTGCCAATTGAATTAAATCATACATAAACAGGGGGAAAAGCCTCTAAAGGAGAAGTGCAATGAAACTCAATTACAAATTTTTTGTAGGCTGCCTGTTAACAGCATGTTTTACAGTGACGAGCTTTGCTCAAGAGGAAATAGAAATGGTTAATGACAAGAGAGAAAAAGGTTTGGAGATGGTTGGCAAATTATTTGCCGGTACCGCAGCGGGAAGCCTGCCATTCCCCGAAGATTTTGGGCGCTATACAATCGAACACTTGTTTGGCGACGTCTGGCAAGGTGAAGAAATGACCCTGCAGGAACGTTCGCTGGCGACTTGTGTGACTTTGGTTGCATTGAACCGAGAGGCAGAACAAAAGTTGCATTTTGTTGCTGCAAGGAACCTAGGGATTCCCCGTGAGAAGCTTGAGGCAGCAATCACTCAGGTTGCTCATTACGCTGGATGGCCTGTTGCGGTTTCCGCATTCAGAGTTTTAAGCGAAGTATGGCCTGCGGAAAATGGGGATAGTGAATAATGCGCGAACTATGCCTTAAGCGCCTGATTCCTGTGTTGATGATTCTTTCGTCAATTGTTTTTATGACGCCTAATGCATTCTCTGCTGACAACCAAGATGTCACCGTGGTTCATAATGTTGTTTTCTGGTTTAAGCCCGGAACTGCTGAGACAGTGGTAGAAACGGTTATTGCAGAAGTGAAGAAGTTCGAGTCGCTTCCGATGGTGAGGGCTGTCTATGTTGGTAAAGCGCTCATGAGCGATCGGGATGTTGTCGATGACAGCTTTAGCGTGATGCTTACGCTTGTCTTCGATAGCGAACAAAATTTGCGACAGTATGAAAGCGACCCTTATCACCAGCGAGTGTCTCAAGAGATCATTTTGCCACACGTGATTAAAGGTGTTGTCTATGATTATTTTAATTAGTGAATTTGATCCTCGTTACAACTTTGCACCTTTTCAAAATCGTTGTATGAAAGGTAAAGGTTGCTTCTAATGCAAAGGGTCATCCATATACACCGTTGTTAGAATATAGGAGATTTTGGATGGAAATGGTAAAGCTGGAAATTCCAATAGGACTGGATATGTCTGTTGGGGAGGCAATGTTTACACAGCGAGCGATTCGCCGTTTTGATGGAAATCGGCCAATCGAAGAGGAACATATCAAATTGATACTTGATGCTGCATCTAAGGCGCCAAGTGGTGGTAATGCTCAGCCAGCACGCTACCTTGTATTGCGTGATCGGGTCAAGATACAGGCATTTGGTAAGCTCTACCACGAAGCCTGGTGGGCGAAACGTCAGGATGAATTTGGCTGGAAGACGAAAGAAGATATACCGGAAGATTCGGTGTATCGAATGCCAGCGCTATTGGCAGATGAAATCGTTAATGCGCCGTTGATCATTCTTGCATTTTCGACGGGCGGCTCATGGGAGGCGATGTCAGTTCTGCCAGGTATTCAGAATATGTTACTAGCCGCAAGAGCGCTTGGCATCGGTTCAGTTCTAACTACTCTGCATCCCGATGTACTGGAACGAGTGTACTCAATGTTCGATGTTCCGGAGCATGTCACTTTGCATCATTGTCTACCTTTTGGTTACCCTCGTGGTCGATTTGGTTCCACGTCACGTTATCCCTCAGCGGATACTACTTACTGGGATGGATGGGGACAAACACAGCCTTGGGGATAACGAAATTTTAAAGATTCGTCCAATCGCGGTGCTTGACGCTCTGACCAACTTAGTCTTTGTTATTTAGTTTGAATACGCACAAATATTTCTCGAGCGATTGATTGTGCATGGAAACTTCGGGAGAAGACCAATGGTTGATCATAAGGTTTTTACCCTAGATATCGCCGTCAGATTTCGTGACATCGATGCGATGGGGCACGTCAATAATGCAGTATTCTTCACATACCTCGAGCAGGGGCGTATTGAGTTCACACAGTTAACACCAGACCTGGGGATTTCCTTTCTCTTGGCTCATGTTAGCTGTGATTATATCAAGCCGGTGATGCTGGGAAACCAATTGACGCTCCGTATGTGGGTCAATCGGATCGGGACCAAGAGCTACGGGTTCCAATATGAGATCGTTGACAGTTCCGATGGGTCTGCTGTGTATGCGACCGGTGAGTCGGTTCAGGTTTTGTTTGATCCTGCTGAGAATGTATCGATGGAAATTACGGAGGGGCTAAGGGATAGGCTTCGGGAGTATCTGCCGGGTGACTGATGGTCGATGGATAACTTAAAGAATTACAAAGGATTGACCAGTGTGACCGCCGCGATAATGGTTCAATATATCCGAAGGAGCGACTAGGTATCGACGGGGGATAGTAATTTTAAACCGCATTTTCCCCGAATTTCGAAAGTATCCAAATTTGGGTTTTTTCGCATTCAAAAGTTCGAATGACAGTTTTTCGGTAGAGGATGGTCAAGGTCTTGATAGCTAATGATCTACCGTCTTGCAGGCGGCCGGGGTGATCACTTAGGAGATTTAAAGGTCGGGCAGGTCGACATACCATCGATACCACGGTATTCCGGATCACATTCAACAATCAGCAAATTCCCAATCTCAAACAAGAAGTAGGTTGGTATCCGTAGTATCTACAGTCATAGAGCTATGCAGAGATTCCGTACGACGCCTCAATCTTTCCCTAACCACAGGCTACGTGGTCCCCACGGTGGACCATGGGACTATTACGACAATTCTGCCCATTGGAGATGGTCTTTAGAGTTGCTTGGATCTTGTAAGAACCGCAGAAACTGCGGTTTTAAATGGTGGCCGGAGGTGGAATCGAACCACCGACACAGGGATTTTCAATCCCATGGCCTACTAGGTAAAATAAAGTCCATTAAGCGACAACCAGTAATGAGCGCCACTAGAATCCGACAATATCGCCACTAAATGGCAATAATTCTCGGGTTTCCAATGTCCAGTATTGGCCGATAGTTGACCTACGGCTTGTTGACGAGGGGTCATAGTAACTACGAGGAAACCGTCAGACCCAACTTATAAACACTCGAACTCAATCAAGTACACACACCTACGGATACAAGTCTGTTTTACGGCAGCGATTGAGAACTAGTTGTACAAACTTCGTACTTTCTTTTTGTTTCATTCATAAAGTTCTTTAAGGAAAAGTGGAACGTTTTTTGTATTTCATTGGCGGGTTCCGTACCTGAGTTTGCCACTCCTGACGGAGTGTCATCATCTCTTATCCTTTGCCTCCTGGGATGCGTCACTACGTTTCGCTTCGCTCACTACGATCCTTCCCAGGCGGCTCAGGAACGAGATGACCATCTTAATATGGAATACGGGGGGGTAGTTTCATTTCAATATATGTAATTTATATATTTATGAAAAAATGAAACTATTTTGGTTGATCCCCTAGTTATCATAACGACTCGGAAAGCATTGTTGATTTGGCTGTCATAGGAGCTAGAGGGCATATACAAGCCTTTACATACACACACCTTTAAACGTACAGGAAAGTACACAGAGCGCTATATCGGTAAATTGGCGTATTTATTCTCACACATGTTCTTTTTAAAACGTTCGTTTGCTACACATCTACCCCCCCCGTAGCTTACCTATTCAGGTGACACGGAAAGGGTCCTTGAATTTCAGAAATGAAACCATAGGAAACCCTAATCATGATCAAATATTCCGAGTACGAGCAAGAAGCCATCAATGTAGCGCTGTCAGCTATCCAGCAAACATTAACCAACAACAATGTCATGAACTCACCAAAGGAGGTGGAGAACTACCTGAAAATCAAACTAGCGGCTGAACCTGATGAATGGTTCACCGTGATGTTTCTTACCAGCCAGCATCGCCTTATTAGCTTTGAAAGGCTGTTCAGGGGTACGGTGAATTCATCTCATGTCCATGTCCGGATAATCGTCAGAAAGGCCTTAGAGCTCAATGCAGCAGCTCTGATACTAGCTCACAATCACCCCAGTGGGATTGCAGAACCAAGTAATGCAGACAAATCATAACGAGTAAAATCAAGGATTCCCTTGAGATCTTCGACATTAAGCTACTGGATCATTTTATTGTCTCATCTAATGAAAGCTGTTCTTTCGCTGAACGCGGATTGCTATAAATAACTAGACCAGGCTTCGGCTTGGTTTATTTTTTTTGCCGAACCTCTTTTAAGGTGATGAGAGAACTAGGGATAAGTACATTCAAGCAGCACTCTTCCTAGCTTTAAAGCATACAGATAAGTACAGCTATCGCGCTTCGCTTGATGGGTACCTTCACAAGCACAATTAAAAATTGTACATGTAAATGCACCTCATTGAGAGGAAGCGTCCTTGTGTTATGGGTGTCACTTTTGTTTCATTCTTAAAAGTCTTTTATGGGAAAATGAAACAATTTTTAGGCAGTGTCTCTCTAGTTTTGAGAACTGCTTCAATTAGACTTCTTCTAATGATGGCTTCGGAATCTAGGAGAGTGAGGTTTACACTTTTCCGGTTACATATGGGAGGAGCCTGACTAAAAGTTTGGAGCAAGAACTACAGATAAGAACTGCAAACAATGAGTAGAAATATGAGTATCGTGATACGATCTACTCATACATAGGGCCTAGTTCATGTAGAAGGCAAACCACTCAGTTCCTCTTAACAGCTGGCTATAGAGGTGGCCGAGTGGTCGAAGGCGCTCCCCTGCTAAGGGAGTATGGGTTTAAAGCCCATCGAGGGTTCGAATCCCTCCCTCTCCGCCATTTTTATAAGTGTTTGATTTAGATAGTAAAAGTCGTAGACTGTAAGTCCATGACGGACACATGACGGAATCAGATGGCTTACTTCAGGGAACGAAACGGCAAGTACTTCGCCGAGGTACGCCGCAAAGGCTACCCCAATCAAAACAAAACCTTCAGAACTAAAGCAGCCGCCCTTGTCTGGGCGCGACAGATAGAGTCGAGCATGGACATCGGTTCGTGGATCGATACCCGTGAAACGCGGTCCGTGCTCATGGAAAACATCATTGATGATCTGATCTATTCGTTCGAAAGATTTGGTCTGAAGGTAGCGGGCCCTAAATTGGGACAGCTCCGCAGAAGATAGGAAC
>Ga0307994_1000872_pt1 | contig 19493 bp, 22 predicted proteins | sample EllFjometagen261_FD_203171 | JGI IMG/M metagenome (GOLD analysis project Ga0307994, IMG submission 203171) | Marine microbial communities from Ellis Fjord, Antarctic Ocean - #261 | ecosystem: Environmental > Aquatic > Marine > Unclassified | place: Southern Ocean | collected 2014-11-02 | reverse complement strand
AGCTAGCCAATCTGGGGTCATAGGTTGCGTCGAACGTGTGTTCGCTGTAGGATGTGGGGGCGCAGCGCACCAGTGCCGCATATCAAGTCGTCGTGCTTGGTGAAGCCTGGTTTACCTGTCGTCGTGCCAGAGCCGTGGTTTCTGGGATCTTGTTCAACCGAGCTTCCCAAAGAAAATGTTCTGATGCTGACTGCCATGCCTGCACATCTTGACCCTGCGATTGGTTCGCTTGCTGCTGTGGTGGCGGTGAAGCCTGGCAAGGTTGCGGGCGCTTCGGCAGCGTGTGGGTTGATTGATTCGGTCGAGTTGTTGCGCCGGTTGGCGGCGGTGGCCACCGTTGATGTGCTTGAACAGATCCATGTATCGCGAACGTTTTATGACCAGGGTCATGCCAATGCCCGGGTCATGTTCGCCCATATCGCCGAGGTGTCCGGTGCTGAAGCGCACCGGTTGGACAAGATCCGGCGCATGGTCGACACGTGTGAACTGATCAACAACGTCTGGCGGGCCGGTGACCTCAGCATTGACAAGGCCGGGGTGTTGGGTCGGGCATTCGCGAACCCCCGCACCCGAGACCGGTTCATGTTGGATCAGGCTTACTTTCTGAAACATGCCGGCAGGCGCAACGTGAAACGCTTCGAACAACGAGTCGCCCGCTGGGCCGAACTCCACGACTGCGACGGCCCTGACCCCGCACCTGACCCAAGCCACGAACGCCGCGACTTCAACATCCGCCAAGAACCGTTCGCGAAAGCCTGGAAGATTGACGGAAGCGTCGGATCCCTTGATGGGTCAACGTTTCATGAAACATGGCAGGCCTACGTCGATGCCGAATTCGCCCACGACTGGGCCCGCGCCGAAAAACTCCACGGCCCCGACACCAGCCGTAATCTGCTCGACCGCACCGACGCCCAACGCCGAGCCGACGCGTTGATCCAGATGGCTGCTGACGCCGTCAACTCTGACAAACCATCCGCGCCAATCAAACGAGTCCACAACATTGTGTGGAACGCCAAAACCCTCGAAGAACTCATCCGCCGCTGGGTCAACAGCCCCGCACGAATCCTCGACCCCGACAGTTACAACATCTCAGATCTTGACGGGCACCCCATCGCCGCCAGCGAAGCCTTCGCCGACCTCCTCGTATCCAGCCTCCGTCGAGTCATCCAAAGCGCTGCCGGTGTCACCATCAACATGTCCCAAGACACCCGCCTCTTCACCGGTCTCGCACGCCTAGGCGTACAACTCACCACCACCCAGTGTTACTGGCCCGGCTGCTGCGTCCCAACAAGCCGCTGCCACATAGACCACCTAAAACCCGCAGCCCGAGGCGGGACCACCGAACAAACCAACGGCCTCCCCGCCTGCCCAAGACACAACCGCCTCAAAGAACGCGGCTACACCGTCACCCGCCAACCCAACGGCACCATCACCATCACCACACCCACCGGCGAACCCATCCACTAAACCCCCACCAACAGCGCAAAAGGCCGCCTAAGCGGCGGCTTCGCCGCGCCCCAACAGTTGGTTTGGTGCCCAAGTTTCGAGCAGCCGTTACACCCAGCGCCCTAGTTGATCTCGCGGATGGCCTTGCCTCGCAGATACATGGCAAGCACGATCGAGAAGGCCGTGGCGGAAACGATGCTGATCGCCGTGCCGGTACCGATCGCTTCGGACATCAGCCCTAAGGCCAGCGCACCGAAGGGAGTCAAGCCTGCCGACACCAGGGCGTAGAGACCCATAACCCGGCCCATCATCTGAGGCGGCGTGTTCGACTGGATCAAGCCTTGGTTCATATTGATGAAGAAGCCACCACACATACCCATGACCACGGCGAGCACCAGCACCTGCCAGTAGTCCGTGGTGCGACCCATCAGGAACATGCAAATCGTGCCACCAAGCATGGCTCGCATGAACTTCACGCTCTTCTCCTCCATGCTCCCGCGCCGCATGATGAACACCGACGACAGCGCAATGCCGACCCCCATCAGCGCAAGCATGGGAGCAGCATCGCCTGCGCTGCGGCCGAGCTCTTCCTTGATATGGGCCTGCAAAGTCACAAACATGATGGGTGTCATCATCAGCCCCGACACGGCAAGCAGCACGAAGAGCGAACGGATGCCGGGTTCTCGCCACACGAACTTCAGGCCGACGCGTACGGCTTCTCGCAGGGTCGCCTTGTCACCACTCGTCGCTGGACCCGGGGACTTCATCGGCACGAGCGCCAGCGTGCCCAATGCAGTCAGGGCCACGAGCCACCAGAAGGCACCGTCGAAGCCGAACCAGTCGCCAAAGGCGCGCGCTGTCACCGCACCAAGAACCATTGACAAGGTCAGCGCAATGGCGTTCAAGGCGATGCCGCTATAGAGCAGCTCACCCTTGAGCAACGCTGGAATCAGCGATGACCGCACAGGTGACCCCAACGATGTCACGATCCCAGCGAACAGCGCCGAGACGAGGATCAGTGGCAGTGAACCGGCTCCATCACCCATGGTGATGGCGGTGAGCGCCATCACCACCAATAAGGCGACCTGCGTCGCGATCAGCATCTTCTTCGGGTCGAGGCGATCCGCCCAAACACCAGCAGGCAACAACAGAAAGAGCAGAGGGATGCCCAGAACGAAAACGACAAGACCCTGAATGCTCTCACTCCTGTTGAGCCCGTCGAGTACGACCCAGCCATACACGAACCGAAGCGCGTTAGAGACGAGATAAAAGGTGATCGAGTTAAACCACAGCGCGCGAAACGACGGAACGGCTAGTGCATTGGCCGGGGGGCCGTCGCCAACCTGTGTGTCCTGCAATGACGAATTTGCTACTTCACTCACAGATCAACTCCCGCACGAGTCCAGACAGTACCGAAGAGATTGACTAGGCGAGTAAACGCCGACCAATCAGTTTGAGGCACAACGTCTCGTCGGCGCCTTCGAAGATCGACAACACACGGGCGTCGACGAACAAGCGGCTGACTTCGTACTCTTCGGCATAACCCATGCCACCGTGAATTTGTAGCGCTTCACGAGTGACCCACTCGGCGGCCTTGCATAGGTACGCCTTGGCCATCGACGCTTCAAGCGAACCGTCACCTGCAGCCATCTTGCGAGCAACTTCGTAGCTGTACTGCCGACCGATCTGGATGATGGCGGCCATCGTTCCGAGCTTGATCTGAGTTAACTCATAGTCAGCGATCGGTGCACCGAAGACGACCCGGTCATTGGCGTACTCAGACGCTACTTCCCAGGCTCGCTGCATAACGCCGATCGCACGGGCTGCAGTCTGGATACGTCCGTTCTCAAAACCAGCCATCTGAAGATAAAAGCCACGGCCCAAACCTTCGTCGCCACCGATCAGGTCGGCGGCTGGGACGAACCAGTCGGTGAAGCTGACCTCGAAGCTGTGCATGCCTCGGTAGCCAAGCGTCGCGATGGCTCGACCCTCGAGGGTGCCGCCGTCGACTTCGTGGCGGAAACTGTGGCCGTCGTCGCTTGGTTTGTCGACTACGAAAAGGCTGAGTCCACGGTGCTTGGCATCCGGATCAGGGTTCGTGCGAGCCAGCACCATGAGCGCATTGGCTCGACCAGCAAAGGTGCACCAAGTCTTAACGCCGTCGATGCGCCAGCCACCCTCTTCGGGTGAAGCGCTGACCTTGAGATTGGCGACGTCGGAGCCGAAGTCGGGCTCGGTGACGGCAACGGCGCACAACGTTTCGCCGCTGGCGATCGACGGCAACCATCGTTGCTTCTGCTCGTCGGTGCCGCCTGCTTCGATGGCACGAGCAAGAATTTCGGGTCGAGTGATCAGCGAACCGCCAGCACCGAGTGACGCTGTACTGAGTTCTTCGGTGGCAATAACCATCGCCATATAGTCGTCTTCGGACCCCGATGCCGAGCCGCCGTACCCCTCGGGAATCGACAAGCCGAAGCAGCCAAGCTCGGCCACGCCATCGATGATCTCTTGAGGGATGTCTAGATCATGACGGTGAATCGCCTCGGCATGAGGGGCGACCCGCTCGTTAGCGAACTGGCGGAATGTTGTGGCCACCATCGCCAGGTCATCGGGCAGGTTCGCTGAGCCAGGTGCTGCGGCCGCCAGGGCCACGAACGCTGGCGCCGTGACCTGAACGGCATAGGCACGAGTTGCGTCGAGCGCCGACGGTTCGACGCCCCAGTCGCTCGAGCGGGCCCACAGCATGGAAGCCAGGTCAGTGAGCTGTCGTCCGATGAACACATGAGCCAGACGAGCTTCGTCGTCGCCGGTTTGGGCATACGCAAGCGCTGACTCAGCCATTGCCGCCGCACTGGAGGCATGGGCGAGCGAATAGACCAGCTGCTGATCCTGGTCGGCGGTGCCTGACTCTTTGGCCGTCGCAATGCCGGTCTGGATCACGCCCTGGGCTACTTCGACGGCGGCGCGGGCCTGAGTTAGCAGATCGGTATCAATTATCGTTGCGGTCACGGCCCTATTGATAGCCGATGACGCCGGTGGAGCAGCAAGCCACTGGCACCTTTCGTGTGATGTAAACAACGCGATCACCGCGGTCACCGCGGACACCGTCACAATCCATACGTCGGACTACTCGCTCCAACATCGATCGACATCGCTGGCGGCGGTGCACATCACGGCACTCGCCACGCCATGGAGTGGGTATATCTCGAAGCATTTACCAGTGGCCATAAACGAGCCAGAGCAGTGTTCCTCAAACGCGAGCCGGCAAGCGACGCCTGACCAGCACCTGAGCACCGCTATGGTGCTCGGCCATGGAAGACACCAGTGTGAAGCCGATCATCGAAGTCCCCGCAGGCGACCCGCCAGCTGAGCTCCTGATCGAAGACCTTGTCGTTGGCGACGGCGCCGAAGCAGCCGCTGGCGCCATCGTGAACGTCCACTATGTCGGCGTGTCCTGGTCAACCGGTAAAGAGTTCGATGCCTCGTGGAACCGAGGCGACGTGTTCTCGTTCGCACTCGGTGGCGGCCAGGTCATCCAAGGCTGGGACGCTGGTGTTGCAGGCATGAAGATCGGCGGCCGACGCCGCCTCACGATCCCACCGGCAATGGGTTACGGCGCACAGGGTGCTGGCGGCGTGATCGGCCCAAACGAGACGCTGATCTTCACCGTCGACCTTCACGGCCTGGGCTAACTCCTAACTCCCCAACTATTAACGCCCTAACTACTAACGCCTAAGACCCGATCGATGTAGTCATTGCTGAACATGTTGGTCGGGTCATATTCGGCGCGCGCGGTCTGGAATACATCCCACTCGGGATAACGGCCAGCAAGTGTTGCCGCGGTCTGGAAGTGCATCTTGCCCCAATGAGGACGACCCTCGAACTCGTCCATGATTGCTTCGACTAGCTCGAAGTACGGCCGGTAGTCAATGCCCTTGACACGGTGCACCGCGATATAACCCGACGCTCGGCCAAATGCCGTCGACAAGGGGATGTCATCGGCGGCAGCAGCGCGGACCTCGACTGGGAAGAGCAGGTCCAGGCCTGCTTCTCGGACTGCGTCATCGATACGTCGCAGGATCTCGGGCACGTCTTCGAGGGCGACGCTGTATTCCATCTCGACGAACTTGACCCAGCGCGGACTAGCAAACACGCGATGCGATTGATCGGTGAAGTCAGCCTCACCCACCGAATCAATCAACATCTTGCGGAACTTCGGAATCAGTGACGGCCTCAGACTGGCCAGCTTCGCCATCGCTCCAAAACCGATGTTCTCGGCCACGATCTTGTCGACAAAGTGTTTGACCTTGGGCTGCGGGTTGGCGGCGTCGCTGGTGCGGCGGTTGCGCTTGGTCATTGCCGCGTCGCTGCCTGGGATCCAGAAGAACTCGTAGTGATCGTTGTCAGCCACATCATCGAGCCAGTTGTCCAGCACCTCGGCGATCGGATGAGGACCTTCGACGGCATGCAGGTTGAACGCCGGCTCGACGGCCAGCGTGATCTCGCTGATGATGCCAAAGACCCCCAACCCGACTCGGGCAACCCGGAACAACTCCGGATTTTCGTCGGCGGTGCAATCGACGATCTCGCCGGTTGCGGTCACTAGGCGCAGGCGACGTATCTGACCAGCAATACCCGTGAAGTCAATGCCAGTGCCATGGGTACCAGTACTGACTGCTCCGGCCAGTGACTGATAGGCAATGTCGCCCAGGTTCGTCATCGCCAACCCAGCCTTGGCCAGGCGGTTGTTCAAATGGCCTAGCTCGATGCCGGCCTGCACGGTGATCAGACTGTTCTTTGTATCGATATGACGCACCATGTTCAGGTGCTCGAGCGAAACCAGGATCTCGTCGCTGCAGGCAATGGCCGTGAAACTGTGGCCCGAGCCAACAGCTCTGATTTTGTGTCCGCTCGACGCAGCCTTTTTCACGATGCCTTGCAGGTGCGCCTCGGTAAGTGGGCGCTCGATTACGAGCGGTGAACAGCGCTGGTTGCCGGCCCAATTTTTCCATGAAATCCCGGCCTGTCCTGGCAATCGCAGCTTCAGCAGCCCCGCCATCACCAGTGCCTGAGGTCGACGGGCCATTCGGTTACAGAGACGCCAGAGGGGCCATCTTCGATGAACCACATACGTTCATGTTTCGCAATCGTGGGATCGATATGTGCTGGCTCTAAACGCACTCGGTCACCGACTGACCAACGGTCCATGTCGGTGGGTGCCATGGTCACGTGTTCGTCAGAGCAGAACCAGACCTTGCCGTGGGCCCATCTTGGATTGCCATGGTCCATACCCATCGACTTCAGGCCGCTATCGGCGACCACATACCCGCTTTTATCCTCACTGCCGGGATTGATGCTGATGATCGTGGCTTCTACCCAGACCGCTTGAACAAAGGGCGATTCAAGCGTGGCGTATTGCGTATCCATCAGTGTGTATGAACCAGCCTGGATCTCGGTGCCGACCGTGTTCGTGTCAAAAGTGCCCGTACCACCAGCGGAAATGAAGTCAGTACCCACATCGGCTGCCGCCTGAGCCAGCAGCGCCATCGCGCCGCTCACCTTCTTGGTCTTCTCGGCGTGATCCTCGACCATCATCAAGTGACCCTCGTATCCCATGACACCACGGACCGTCAGGCCAGCGGCACGGGCGGCATCAGCGAGAGTGCCTGCCTGATCCGGAGCGCAGCCGCATCGGGGAAGCCCGACGTTCACGTCTATTACGACCTCGTCTACACCACCAGCCGCCGCCGCCGCGATGGTCTCGGCTGAGTCAACCGCAATCGTCACCCGCCCGGGCAAAGCAACCACTTCGCGGAGCTGCTCGACGTTGAGCGTTTCGTTCGCCAGCAACAGATCATCGCCAAGGCCGGCATTGATCATGCCGGCGACCTCCGCCAGGGTCGCGCAAGTGAAGCCAGTGTGGCCATTGGCTGCAAGCCGTCGCGCCAGTTCGGTGCATTTGAACGCTTTCACATGCGGACGCAGCTGTAAGCCGGGATGGACCTGGGCCATCGCATCGACGTTGGCGGCGAAGGCTTCAGCGTCGATCACCAGGCATGGTGTCTTCTTCTGCGTGGTCTGATCTTCGAATGCAGTCACACCCTTGACCGTAGTCCCACCTACCGGTCCACACATCGTGTGCGGTAGAACTACAAACATGACCGCAAAAGTCACGACTTCCCTGCACGCTGGTGTCTACACGATCACGCTGGCCGACCCCGACAACCGCAATGCGTTGAGCCGTCAACTCACTCGTGAACTGATGGCAGCCATGGATCGGGTTGATACCGATGACGAGATCCGTGTTGTTGTGTTGACAAACGAAGGCACGGTGTTCTGCGCTGGCGCCGATCTGTCAGAGCGTTCTGACGATGACCGGCCGGATGCCAGCGTTGTCGAGAGCAGCCAGGCCGCAGACCCGCTTGGATTCTTTGGGCGTATCCGGCGTTCGCCCAAACCGTGGGTCGGCAAGATCAATGGCCATGCCGTGGCTGGCGGTCTAGGACTTGCCGCCGCTACCGACATTTCAGTAGCCCTCGACACCGCCAAGATGGGCTTCAGCGAGGTTCGCATCGGCGTGGCTCCGGCGATCATCTCGGTGATTTGTCTGCCCAAGATGCGTGCATCTGAAGCATCCGAAGCCTTCCTGCGAGGCAATCGATTCCCGGCAACCGAAGCCGCTCGGCTTGGCCTGGTCAACTACGCAGTCCCAGCCGATCAGGTCGATGCCAAAGTCGACGAGATCGTCGCGGATCTTGTGCTTGGCGGTCCGCTCGCGTTGGCCGCATCGAAGGAGCTAGTGAACGACGTACCGCACATGGCGTTTGATCAGGCAATGGCTTTTACGTCCAAGCTTTCGGGCAGCCTGTTCGAGTCTGACGAAGGCCAAGAAGGCATGAAGTCGTACCTCGAGAAACGGACACCGTCATGGGTTCCCGAAAGCTAGCTAAATGCGACAACCTCGAACTCCTCGGACACCCACATCGGCGAGTTGGGAAGATCGATGAAGTTGGCTTCATCAGCGAGTAGCTCAGCCTGGGCTTGACGGATGGCAGGGTTATCGCCACCCATCACATCGAGGCTGTCGAACCACAATTCAGCCACGCCATCGAACGGTTCGGGTGCACCACCGTTTCGCTTTTGAAACGCTTGGTGCAGGCCAGGAAGATCTGTGGTGTGCACCTGCACATACCGTCGGATCTGTAGGACCTCGGCCCGTTCAGCGACCAAGGAAGCATGCGTGTTTCGCCAATACGCCTGAAACTCTTCCAGCGAGAGTTCTGGTTTACGCCGCAATGCGAATACGAGTTTGATCATGACGTTGCCACTTCAGCAGCGAATGCCTGGTCATTTGGCCCCTCGCTCTGCCAATCGCCGTAGACACGATCGAAGTCAGCCTGGATCTGGTCGAGTGGAAGATCGTCAAAGCTGCCTCGCTGGTTGACATACTCCATGTGGCGATTGCCGCCTTCGTCGAACGGGTGCATCAAGGCATCACTGGTGCCATCGAAGTCCAACACCTTCACGCCAAAACGGTCGCACATTTCGATGTTGAAGGCCGAACTCGCCTTGCGCCAGTGACCGTCCAGCAGGAACTCGGTGTAGCCGTGCCAGATGAACAGGTCGGTCCCCATCTTCGCCGAAAGCTTTTCGGTGGTGAGATGGTTGCGGACATCGGCGAAACCGAGGCGGGCCGGGATGCCGCATTGGCGGGCAGCGGCAGTCAGCAACACTGACTTGGGTGTGCACCAGTTCGCGCTTGTCGCAGCCACCGAGCTTGCCTTGTAGCCCTGGGGGCCTTCGGCCGTGACATAGGGGTCGTAGCGAAACCCGTCGCGCACCGCATGAAACAGGGCGACCGCGACGGCGGTGTCATCGGCGTCGTCCGGTAGATCAGCTCGAGCAGCAGCGGCGAACTCGACGACAGCGTCACTGTCGCTATCGATAAACCAGGTTGGCGCGAGCCAGGCGGGGTCAACTGAATCAACTGGGTCAGTGGGTTCGGTCATGTGCCAGTGTTAGCAGCTATGAATATCGCAATTACAACCGGCGCCGGCACAGGCATTGGACGATCGGCCGCACAACATCTCGCCCGGGACGGCTGGACGGTCGTTGCGGCTGGCCGGCGGCTTGAGCCATTACAAGAGACGATCGCCTCGTTAGATGGCGACGGACACATCGCTGTACCCACCGACGTGGCGAGCCCAAACGACGTCGAGGCACTGTTCGCTACTGCCGTCGCAGCGTTCGGTCGCGTCGACTTGCTGTTCAACAATGCCGGCGTTGGTGCTCCCCCCGTGCCGTTCGACGAACTGACTGTCGAGGATTGGAAACGGGTCGTCGACATCAACCTGACCGGCTCATTCCTGTGCGCCCGTGCCGCCTTTGGCCAGATGAAGAAGCAGCAGCCACAAGGCGGGCGCATCATCAACAACGGTTCGATCTCGGCGCAGACACCCCGACCAAACAGTGCGCCTTACACCGCCACCAAACATGCGATCACGGGTTTGACGAAGTCCATCTCGCTGGATGGCCGCAACCTTGACATTGCCTGCGGTCAGATCGACATCGGCAATGCCGCAACCGACATGGTCGAAATCATGAAGAGGGGTGTGCCTCAAGCCGACGGCTCGATCAGGCCCGAGGCCACCATGCACGTCGACGAGACAGGGCGCGCCGTGGCATACATGGCTTCGCTTCCGCTGGACGCGAACGTGCTGACCATGACCGTCATGGCCAACAAGATGCCCCTGGTGGGTCGCGGCTGATCGCGGCGACGGCGAATGTTCAGCGCAAAAGCGGAAGAAGCTCCCGCGATGTGTACCCGCCGTCGCTCAGTGCATCTTCAGGGTTCGGAAAGAATGCCACCGCGTCAGCTCCAGCAGCGACGAGTGATTCGACGTAACCGGCTGCCTGATCCGGTGTGCCAAACGCAGCAATCTGAGTCAGCCATTCGTCGGGCATCGAGGCGGCAGCCTCGAACCACGACGAAGCCGCAGCCTGAGCTGCGAGCTCGCGGAAGAACGGCGCCATCTTGAGAGAGATCGGGGTGCCCTCGGCTCCGTCGCCAGCTACCTCGGCGAGGTACCCGGCCATACCCGCGCGAATGTCGGCGTGCGCTTCGGTCGGGCCCATGGCCAACGAGGCAAACACAGTGATGCGATGATCGCCGCCCACGATGTCACCAGCAAGCAATCTCCGCACGGCGTCAAACGTCTCCTCGAGCACCGTCAGTGGACTGGCGACAGCGGCGTCCATCTGTCGCATCCAGTCTTGAACACCATGGCCGAGCCCTGCATGAAAACGACCCGGCGCAATCTCGGCCAGCGTGGCTATCTCCATCGCAGTCACAGCTGCGTTACGAGCCACAACCGGCAGGATGCCGACACCCACCGTGATGTACGATGTCACTGCTAGCGCGGTGGCCGCCAGGCTAATGCCGGCCGTGTAGAAGCAGTCTTCGATCAGCCAGAACTCGTCGAATCCACCGGCCTCGGCAGCTTGTGAGCGCTCGATCACCGTCGCAGCTGGTTCATCGCGATGGAAACAAAGTCCATAGGAAGTAGTCGACATGGCGCAACGCTAGGCCAAGACCGCTCCAATGACCGAGGGCCCGCCATTGACGCACACACTGCCTACACACACTGCCTACACACACTGCCTACACACCGCATACACACTGCCTACACACTGCCTACACACAGCGTGCCCATTGGAGCGAGCCGATGCGTGCGACTTCGGCCAGTCGGTCGAGGTCGTTCAGCTTCTCTGACCAGGCTGGTTGGGTACAAGCAAATCGACAGCTGCCCCAATGGGACTAGTCCAGCGAACTAACGTGATTCCGGTCGTTCGTCCCCGCCGATTGGAGTTCATGATGAATCAACAATTGCAAGGGTTGAAGCTCGCCCTGGCACTTCTCATTCCCGCAGGCATGATCGGCATAGCAGGCTTCCTGGCCTACGGAGTGCTGTCTGATGACGACCAGGCGATAGCGACAGGCGACGATGCTGCAGCCGCCGCAACCACTCCGACCCCTACCTCGTTATCTGCAACACAACCAGCCGGTCCCACAACGGCACCCGGTCCAACACCGCTGACGCTCCCGACGCCGCTGACGCTGCCCACGGCTGTACCTGTCGCCACGGCTGCACCTGCCGCCGCGGCGGCTGCGGCGAACCCGCCACCTGCTACCCAGCCACCGGCCGGGCCCGCTCCAGCTGTAGCGCCAAATCCCAGCGCCGTGACGGTGTCGTGCAGCGGCAACATACCGGCGACTGCCGACACAGGTCAGGCCTTTGGGCCTCTCAGAGCTGTGACGGTCCCCGCCGAAGCAGCAGCGGGGTATGCATTCACATGGACCCTTGGTGACAACACGATGCTGACCTCGTCTGCACCCGGGAACCTGAGTTATCCCGAGGCGGGCACGTACACGATCACCCTGGCAGGAAACAATGCCACTACCGGTGCCTCGCTGTCGGCCACCTGCGGCACGGTCACCGTCAGCGAAGCAGTTGCCAACGTGCAGGTCACCTGCACGGTGTCTTCAGTAAACAGCGAGGTCGAACTTGCCGAGGCTAGGGCCGGCGATTTCATGCGGGTCACGACGACATGGTCGCCGACCAATATCCAACTCTCGCTTCAGTACGAGTTCGAGACAACTGACAACCTGATCATCATCAACCCCGCGACAAGTGGCGACTCCCAGACCAACGCGTTTAGTACCGACGCTGCCGCCTTCTCTATCTTCTGGCGTTACGACGAAACCGGCGAAACTGGGCGCTTGAGGTGTCCGGCCTATCCCGGCAGCGAAGTTGCCTGAACACCCACACCAACAGCCACCGGTGACACTGAGGGCGACGGCATCAACGACAGTTCGGGCCACTGTCCGCTCATAGCCAACGCTGAGCAACAACCCGATCGCCGGCACCGTTACTGGTCCCAAGCATTCGCTGACAGCTGGTGGTCCTCGTTATGACCACGTCTATGACAAGTGGCGGGTCGTTGCGATGGGTATGCCCGCATGCTCATGCCCAGTGGTGGCCCCGGGCCCCATTTCAAGGGCACAGCCGACCGCATCTTCGAGGGCGTCAGCGAGTACTTCCACCACAACATCGACCGCCAACTCGCTAAGGGGCCTGTTCAATGACCGAGATCAACACACATAACCTGGGCAGACTCGACGATCTGGTCGACGGGGAGTCGCGTTCGTTCGAGGACATCGACGAGCAAGGCCTCGTTGTGTGCAATGTCCAGGGCCAGATCTACGCCTTGGCAGACGACTGCTCACACGCCGACGCTCCGTTGAGCGAAGGCCGGTTACGAGGCTGGCACATCACCTGTCCGCCCGCCTGGGAAGGTGTGCCTTGTTACCAGAGTGAACGGGTTGAAGGCGAGGTCGTCGTGAACCTCGGCGGCCGTCGTGCGATTCTGACGAGAAAGTTGCGCTCAAACGGTTGCGAAGGCTCGGACCGTAAAGGTGCCGGCACCTTTGATCTTGGGCGGCACGGCGGTAAAGGTGAAACCAGACGCCGGTAGAGCCTCAAGGTTGGTCAGATGCTCGATGATGGGGATCTCGGCTCGCAATAACACCGAATGAACCGGCCGTTCACCGCCCTTGGTCGAGTCAATGTTCAGCGTGTCGATACCCACACATGCCACGTCGGCATCTCGAAGTAACACCGCGCTGGCCTCCGTGAGGAACGGGTGACCTGTGAAGTACCCGTCGCTCCCCCACTTCTTGGCATGGCCTGTATGTACCAGAACGGCATGGCCACCGAGCCCTTCGACATCAGAGGGCGACAGTTCGATCGCTGTTTGGTCGACCGCTATTTGGTGTCGGCGATCTCGGCAATCCAGACGAACAGCAGGGACGTTGGCAACCCGTTCAAGCGCCAGTCCGGTCAGGTCATGCCCATCGGCGTAGCGATGAAACGGGACATCGAGATACGTGCCAGTGTTGGTGCACAGATTGACCATGCCGATCTGAAAGGTGATACCAGGACCGTAGATCTCTTCGGCCGCTTCTCGGCTCAGATGGTCACTGATCTGAGGAGCGGGCAGCCCCGGATAAGTCACGAGCCCGTCGGTGACCACATGGCTCAGGTCGATGTGGGTGGTGTTACTAGCGATCATGCCCGCACCGTACTGATGACCTCCGCCAGCCACGTTGACGGTGCTGCAGAACTGGCGACGTTCGTCGCCCTCGATGGGGAAGAACGGATCCGACCCCTCGACGAACGACCGCTGAAAGACAGGCACGGCAACGGCAGCTTCGACAGTTTCAGGCGATCGATAGCCCCCTCAACCGACGGCGCCAGCGACCCCGGCCAATCGACTCCGATCGCGTTTGCGCTAGCGGCAATGGGCGCCACTGATCCACCATCTCACTGTTACTCGAAGAGGGAGAAGACTTCTTGGAAGGCTTCGAACTGACCACCGGTTGCCGATGATGGCACCAGGATCGGGGTTTTCAGGCCAGTGTCGTACCAGGCCTGCAGGCCGTCACGTACTTCATCGGCGGGCCCGTACAGCGTGACATCGCTGAGCCATTCGTCGGTGAGCAGGCTCGGGATAGCCTTGCGATCGCCTGCAGCGAGTGCAGTCTCGACGGCTTCCATTTCTTCTTGGTAGCCGTTTTGCTTCCAGTAGTTGCGGTAGTTCGGCAGCGCCACATAGAACTGCAGGGTCTTGCGGTTCACCGCCGCGGCCGCCTCGCGGTCGTCGGAAATACACGTCGGGATCATGTTGCCGATCCAGAAGTCATCACCGACATCGGGCATACGTTCGAGTGAACCTGGCATTGCCGAGCGGGCGGCGTTCGCGAACACCATGCCTTCGCCGATCTCGGTCGCAGTTGCGATCATCTTGTCGCGCATCGTCGCCAATGTGATCGGCGGCAAGCTGATGCGAGGCTGAGCTCGCATTGTTTCGACAAACTCGCGAATATCACCAAGTGGCTTGCCGGGGTTGACACCCAGCTGCTTGTTCGCCGGTGCGTGACTGACGCCGATGCCCATGCGGAAGCGGCCTTCGGCGATCTCGTTGATGTAGGACGCCGTCGCCGCGTAGTCCAGCACGTTACGGGCATAGATGTTCACGATCGAGGTGCCGAACTCGATCGTCGATGTCTCGTGAGCCATCGACAGACAGAGCCCGAGCGCGTCACCCAGGCTTGGGCAGTAGATGCCGGAAAACCCCCGGCTCTCGATTTCTTTTGCCAGCTCGAGGGTGCGAGCTCGTCGGCTCGGCACTGCGGCCAGTGATAGGGCAGGTAGTTGTGTCATGAGATCTCCCGAGCTTAGATGGCGCCGGACTCGCGCATGGCACCGATCTGATTCCAGTCGTATCCAAGTTCGAGAAGCAACAATTCGGTGTCGGCTCCGAGTTCGGGGGCGAACTTCCCAGGCACAACGGGTGTATCTGACATCTTGATTGGTGAGCCGACCATACGAATAGAACCCCATTCGGGATGCTCGACTTCTTGCATGTACCCGTTGATCCAGTTGTGTTCGTCGGCGGCAGCGGCCTCGTAGTCATTGACCGGCGCCCAGCGACATCCCACCTCTTCCAAGATGGTCGCCCACTCTGTGGTGGGCTTTTGGCGGAACGTGGGCGCAAGGATATCGAACAATGCCTTGCGGTTTTCGCCGGTCCAGAATAGCGGCGTGAAGCGTTCGTCTCCTAACAGCTCGGGCATACCAACCGCGGCGTAGAACGCCTGGCGTTTGTCTGGTGTGACTCCTACCAGAGCCATCCAACCATCGGATGTCTCGAGGATGCCATAGGCAGAGTTCAGCAACGGATGCCCATAGTTGGACGGCCCCTGTTGCACGCCACTTAAGAAGTAGGCCGTGTACTCGGCGCACTGGGCATAAATCTGGCTTCCGACAAGCGACACATCGACGCGCTGACCGCGGCCCGTGCGCTCACGCGCCATGAGCGCACCGAGAACGCCAATGGCCATGTTCTGACAACCAATGTGATCGGCGATTGTCACACCGACCGGGGTTGGGCCCGACTCGTCACTACCGGTTGTGCTGATCAGTCCGCCCGCCGCTTGACCAGCCAGGTCCGCACCCTCGCGGGTAGCTGCTGGACCTTCGGGACCAAACGTCGAGCCCATGCCATAGATGATGCGAGGGTTACGTGCGGCAGCAGCTTCGTAGCCAACACCCCATTCGTCCAGCGTCCCAGCCTTGAAGTTAGAGATCACGACATCAGCTGTCTCGATCAACTTCAGGAACGCTTCGGCGCCATCGACCGTCCGCAAGTCCATGGTGATGCTTCGTTTGCCGCGGTTGTTGCCAACGAAGTACGGGGCTCGCAGGTCGTCCAGCGAAATAGGGATCCAGCGGCCCTGGTCTCCCATGCCGGGCAGCTCGACCTTGATGACGTCTGCTCCCATGTCAGCCAGCGTCTGAGCCGCCTGCGGCCCTTGGATCAGCAAGCCAGCGTCAAGGACTCGGATTCCGTCGAGTGCTCCCATGTCTTCCCCCAATAATTTCTGGGCATGAGTCTCGCATATCCTCGTGCCATGACTAATAAGGCGTACGAGTGTTTCACCGTCGAGATCGTCGACAAGGTCGGACTGGTCACGATGAATCGGCCAGAACGCAGCAACTCGATGATCGCGTCATTCTGGAGTGAGCTGCCCGAGATCGTCGATGAGCTATCGAACTCGGGCAACGTGCGCGCCATGGTGCTCGCGGCCCAAGGCAAGAACTTCTGCTCAGGCATGGACCTCGAGGTCTTCGGGTCCAGTGACACGGTTGGTGCACCAAACGAGCCGAGTACGGGCCACCGCAGCCGCCGCAACGAGCGCTTCCGCAGCACCGCACTGAAGCTGCAAGAGACCTTCACCGCCATGGAACGGGCACGTATGCCGGTCCTGTCGGCAATCCAGGGTGCGTGTGTTGGTGGTGGCATCGACATGATCTCGGCGACCGACATGCGATACACCACCGAGAATGCATGGTTCTGCATCCACGAAATCAACATCGGCATGACCGCCGACGTTGGCACGCTTCAACGGATGCCCAAACTCGTGCCCGAGGGCATTGTGCGTGAACTTGCCTATACAGGCCGTCGCTGGACCGCCCAAGAAGCCAAGGCTGCCGGTTTCGTGAACGAGGTTTACCCCGACCATGAAACGTTGCTCGATGCCGTAATGAACGTGGCCGGCGAGATTGCCTCGAAGAGCCCTATGGCGGTGTGGGGAACCAAGCAGACCATGCACTACACCCGTGACCACAGCGTGGCCGATGGGCTCGAGTTCATCGCCAACTGGAACGCAGCCATGTTCGACACCGACGACATGGCCGAGGCATTCAAGGCATCGATCGAGAAGCGAGGCGCCGAGTTCCCCGACCTCTGGCCTCTGAGCAAGGGGCTCTAGGTCTTGAAGACCCACTGAATCAGGTATCGACGATCCCGTTCGTTGTTGCCTAGGTAGCTGGATTGTCTTCGTCTCACGAGCTGTCCGTCGCTCGCCATTTAGGTAATAGCGGTTCTCTTCGTAAATACGGCGTATGGTTTTGTGTATGCCTCGGAGCTGGTCGTCAATGGACGACTTCGAAACGTTCCTGAACAACGGCGGCATCGTCGAGTCTGACGATGCCATGCCCGACGAATACCGACTAGCGGTCTTTCGGTTCATCGAACTACACGCCAACAGTGAACAGATGGGCGGGCTCACCGAGCGGGACTGGATTCCGCGCACGCCCGGGTTGCGCCACAAGATGGCCGTGATCGCCAAGACCCAAGACGAGTTCGGTCACGCGCACCTGCTCTACATGGTCGCGGCCGACATGGGCATCAAGAGTCGCCTCGACATGATCGAAGATCTCTACGCCGGCAAGAGCCGCTTCCACAACGTCTTTCACTATCGAGCCAAGACCTGGGGCCACCAGGTCGCCATTGCGTTCCTGGTCGATGCCGCCGCTCTCGCCAGCCAACAAGCCGTGTTCAAGAACTGCTCATACGGGCCATACCGCCGCATCCTCAAACGGATCATCTCCGAAGAGGGTTTCCATATGCGCCTCGGCGAAGACCGCATGATGCGCATCGCTCAAGGCACCGAGATGCAGCGCGACATGTTCCAGCAGGCAATCAATGACTGGTGGTGGCCAGCACTGCAGCTGTTCGGCCCCGACTCGAAACCAAACGACATGCTGCTGCGCTGGCATATCAAGTCAGAACGTAACGAGGTCCTTCGTGACCGTTGGGTGCAGAAGTTCGTACCCATGTTGCAGAGCTACGGCTTCACTATCCCGGACCCTGGCCTGGGATTCGATGACGACGCCGCTCGCTGGGTTGCCGGGCCGATCGACTGGGAGCCGCTGAAGAAGACCTTCGCGAATGTGGGTCCCGACTCCGCTCGCCGCATTGGCGAGGCATCGACGCATTGGGAAGAAAGTGCTTGGGTCCGACTGGCTCTCGCCGAAAACGAGGCAGTGAACGAGTTGGTACAAGCATGAGCGTGGCAGAAGGCCACGCAATCGACATGCTTCGCCTTGAGGCGCAGGTACACAGCGCCGTGGCATCGGTCGACGATCCCGAATACCCGGGTATCTCAATCGTCGACTTGGGGCTACTCGAGACCATCCAGGTCAACCAAGACGGATCCGCAGTCATCGGCCTAATCCCGACCTTTTCAGGATGTCCTGCCCTGGCCATCATCGCCGACGATGTCGTCGCCGCTGTACAGGAAGTAGCCGACGTATCGGCCTGCACGGTTGACTGGCTGTCGTCACCGGCATGGCATGCCGATCGGGTTAGTCACGAAGCTCGCTCGTGTCTCGAAAGAAAGTTCACCGTTGCGGTGCAGATCGGGCAGCGCTCGACAACCTGCCCCCTATGTGCTTCCAAGACGGTCGAACAGTCAATGTTTGGGCCTAGCCGATGCCGGTCCGTTCATACCTGCACCGGGTGTGGCGAGACTGTCGAAGTAATGCGGGGTTAATCAGCTGATGGCAACGTTCGAGATCTTCCTAAAAAAGGACGGCCGGGACGAGTTTCGCCACGTGGGCGCACTCGATGCTGCCAACGACGAACTTGCTCTGATTTCGGCCCGCGAGTGTTACGTGCGCCGGGCCGAAGGTGATCGCCTCTGGGTTGTTCGCCGCGACAACATCTTGAGTCCGGACCGCGACTTCACGGCACCCAACGCCGACAAGCCACACCGCCATCACAGCGGAGAAGCCGTGGCCGCCCGACGTAAGGCACTCAGAGAAATGATTGAGGCCCAGACCGATGAGTGAAATCAGCCGAGCGGCTCGCGACGTCATCCTGGCCTTCGTCGACGATGAACACCTCATGGGCCAGCAGCACACCGAATGGATCGGTGTCGCACCATTTCTCGAAGAGGACCTGGCATTCGCCAGCATTGGCCAAGACGAACTCGGACACGCGGCAATGCTCCTAGAAGCGTTGGTGGGCAGCGACGATGCCGACATCGATGCACTCGCCTTCTACCGAGAAGCCAGCGACTGGCGCTCCTGTGCACTAGCCGAGATCACCCTTCCCGAGTGGGGCGACACGCTCGTACGCCACTGGCTGTACGACGCGGCCGAAGAACTGCGCTGGCAGCTGTTCCAGGGATCCTCAGTGCAACTCCTTGCCGACATCTCGGTACGTGCGCTGAGCGAAGAGCAATTCCACCGCCGGCACGGGAATGCGCTTCTTGATGTCTTGTTGTGCGTCGACGATGCCCGTGACCGGATCATGGCATCGCTGCACAAGCTGCTGCCCGTTGCACTGACCATGTTCGACGGTGCCCCTGGCGAGGCCAACGCAATTGTCGAAGGTGTCGTGTCTGGCTCGCTGGCATCACTGCAGGGCGACTGGCAGCTACGGGTTGATGACCGGTTTGGTCCTGTTGATTGGGACGCTGTTGATAGCGACGGGGTTGCTACACCTGCGCCAAGCCAGCGCACACAACGCCACGACGACTTTGCGCCGCTTCTCGCACGCATGCTCGAAGTCCTCGACCTGGACCGCACCGTCACCTGGTAGCACCGTCACCTGGTAACACTGGGACTTAGCAAGGC
>Ga0307994_1000869_pt1 | contig 19499 bp, 7 predicted proteins | sample EllFjometagen261_FD_203171 | JGI IMG/M metagenome (GOLD analysis project Ga0307994, IMG submission 203171) | Marine microbial communities from Ellis Fjord, Antarctic Ocean - #261 | ecosystem: Environmental > Aquatic > Marine > Unclassified | place: Southern Ocean | collected 2014-11-02 | reverse complement strand
CATTGGGGATCTAACGATAGAAAACTAATGACTATACCATTTGATGAAAATCCTTATGCTGCAATGGCCGCATGGTTTAAAACTGATGAAGGTGTAGAAGTTTTTAAAACAATCGAGAAAAAGTTACTATAACATGTGACTATAAATATAGTGAAGGGTCGTTTAAATACGGCCCATTCATTATTAACTAAAATACTAAAATGGCAATAAACGTAAATACTGTATATCAAACCGTTTTATTAATACTTAATAAAGAACAGAGAGGTTACATGACACCTGTTGAGTTTAATAAAATAGGTACACAAGTTCAATTAGAAATATTTGAAAAGTATTTTGAAGATCTTAATCAGCAGGAGCGTATCATACAAACAGACACAGATTATTCTAGTAGAGTGCTTAATCTTGATGAAAAAATCTCTATATTCAAAACAATAGGTACTCCCACCTATACCTCACCTTCATTTTCTTTACCCGCTGAATCTGGCTTTGCTCAGGTTACCGAGACCATTACAGCTGTTGCAGGTATAGTAAACTATCAGTTTGCTACTATCACGGCTAATGAACTTTCTAACGGTAGCGTACAAGTATATTTTGATGGAGTTTTACAAGCAGCTGCAGCTTATAGCATAGCAGGAACAATTATTACTCTAGCATCAATACCACAAGCTGGTCCACCTATAGATCCTGCTACAGTTTTTGTAGTAGTAACATTAGATGATTTCTATAGACTAGGTGGTGTGTTCTACACTGCTGGAGCTAAACCTACTCAAGAGTTAGAAAGAGTCACTAGAACTGATTTATATCATTTAGAAGGTTCGAATTTAACAAAACCAACAACTACTTATCCAGTTTATCTTTATGAGAATAAAAGACTAATAGTTTCACCTAATACAATACAATCAGGTATAACGGTTGCTTATATTAGAAAACCTATAGATCCTTTATGGAATTTTGATTATACAAACAATGCTTATGTGTATAATCCTAACACTTCATTAAACTTCGAGTTACATGATTCTGATCAAACAGATATTATTCTTAAAATATTATTATATGCAGGCGTTGTAGTACAGAGTATGGAAATAATACAAGTTGCAGCTCAACAAGTGCAACAAGAAAATAACAATCAAAAAAGCTAAGATATGCCAAGACCTGATGGTGGCTTGATCACCGAAACTAACAGACAATATTACGCCGGAGCTCAACAATTCTACAGAGCAGATGCAGGTAGTGGTCAGACTTTTACTAGTACTTTTGATGCTGATTTAATTTTTGGGAGTTCTGATCCATCCAATTCTCAATTTGGTCTTAATAACTTTAAAGTCTATACAAGCTCTACAGCTTTAACATGGACAGAATTAACTCCTACAAACGCACAAACAACAGCAACAACAGATGGAGCTGGGTCTGCTTTTGGAAACAATGATATAGTAGTAACCGTTGCAAATGTTAATGTTATTGCAGGTATGGTTGTTACAAATTCTGCTGGAACAGTAACTTATGGTACTGTAACAACAGTTACCAATACAACTACATTCGCTTGTGATATAACTTTAGCTGGTGGTGTTCCTGCTGCTGCAACCGCATTATTATTTAAATCAGCTGAACCTTGGACAGAGGCAAATAACATAGTGACAATAGCTTCTTATATTCCAGCTGCAATGTACATTAAGTTTCAATTAAGTGAAACTGCTTTACAACAAAATTATGGTAATTACGAATATACTAGATTAACAGATGTTATCGATAACTTCTTAATAGCTTACGTTGGTGCAGGTAAAAGATTACCTAGTGTTAAAAGAACAGATGTTATATTTCACGCAAGACGTGGATTACAAGAATTTAGTTATGATACATTAAAAAGTGTTAGATCACAGGAATTAACCGTGAATCTAGCTAATAAAGCTATTATACCTCAAGATTATGTTAACTATGTTAGATTATCTTGGACTGATAGTTTTGGTATTCAACATACTATATTCCCGGCCAATACTTTAACAACTGATCCTTATGAAAACCCAGTACAGGATAATTTAGGTGTACCTACTCAAGACAATTTTGATTCTAATTTAGATGGAAGTTCTCAAACAGAAGCTGCTTGGGCTGCGAATGATCCAAGAAGATTATCAGGAGCATTCTCAAATGATGGGCAAGATGGTTTATTATTAAACCAAGACGGTTTATATAATTTAAGTTTAGGGCAAAGATATGGTTTAAACCCAGAGACAAGCCAGAGAAATGGTTGGTTTACTATAAACGAAAGAGAAGGACAGTTTTCTTTTAGTAGTGACTTAGCTTCTAAAACTCTTATAATAGAATACATATCAGATGGTAATGCTTATGATCTAGATGCTAGAATACCTAAAATGGCTGAAGATGCTTTATACGCTCATATTATGCATGGTATATTATCTTCACTAGCTAATATTCCTGAATATGTAGTACAAAGATATAAACAAGAAAGAAGTGCTAAATTAAGAAATGCTAAAATAAGATTATCAAACATTAAACTTGATCAAATTGTTCAGGTTATGAGAGGACAATCTAAATGGATTAAATTTTAATAAATGGCGGAAATTAAAAACAGTTTTCTAAAGTCCAAGATGAATAAAGACCTGGATGATAGATTAGTACCTAACGGTGAATATCGTGATGCGCAGAATATTTCTGTAGGTAAATCAGAAGATGATAGCATAGGCGCCTTAGAAACTATCTTAGGTAACACTTTAATTTCTTTCGCTGCTCCTAACGATAATCTACCTGTTGATTTAAAAACTATTGGGCATCTTGTTGATGAATATAACAACACTGTTTACATATTTGCCACAAACTATATTGATGGAACTAATTTTAATACAACTCCAGTTAGAGTAACTCCAACTACAAAAAGATGTTTAATTTACTCATGGAGCCCAGCAACCGCAGGTTCTATAACTATGTTAGTTGATAGCATATTTCTTAACTTTTCAACAACAAACCCTATACAAGCAACCTTAATTGAGAATTTACTTTTCTTTACTGACAATAGAAATCAGCCAAGAAAAATAAATGTGAATAAAACTCTAGGATTTTATACTAAGGAAAATCAAATATCAGTAGCTAAGTACAATCCCTATCAACCTATAAGCTTAATAAAGAAACAAATTGCAACAGTTGCTAGTATAACTAGTAGTACTGTTTTTGATATTCCAGCAAACAAACATATAACAGTAGGTATGTCTGTTGTAAGCACGAGTAAATTAGGTGTAGAAAAGATATTAGGAAGTGAATATATTACTGTTGCAGCTATTAATGGAGCTGGAACTGAAGTAACATTATCACAAGCCCCAGCTTTAGTAGCAAATGATCCCTTAGCCACAGATATATTTACGTTTTTAATCTCTACAATGACTAATAAATCAGCTGACGTAACTTGGCCAGGTGATCCTGATTATTTAGAAAGCAAATTTGTAAGATTTAGTTATAGATTTCAATATGAAGATGGTGAATATTCAATCTTAGCTCCTTTCACTCAAATAGCTTATATACCTAAACAAAAAGGTTATTTTATCAATGGAGATGAAGATGCTAGTTATAGAAGCACAATATTAGCATGGATGGAGAATGAAGTTAATAATGTTGAGTTATTGATTCCACTACCTGACTTAGCTAGTAGAATAGGTGATACATACAATATAATAAGTGTTGATATACTTTATAAAGAAGCAGATGCTCTTATAGCTAAAGTATTAGAGAATTTATCTCTTTCTAGTATAGTAACAAATTCAAAAGATTCTGTGGATACGTCTATTTCTACAGCGGTATGTACTTATAACTATCAATCAAGAAAACCTTATAAAACATTAACTCAAGCTCAAATAGTAAGAGTATACGATAAAACACCAGTAAGAACCCTAGCTCAAGAAACTGCTGGTAATAGAATAATATATGGTAATTTTAAGGATGTATATACTCCACCAGCTGAAGTTCATTATACAATAGCTTCAACTGTTAAAACAACAGTATTGAATGATAACTGGATAGAATACCCTAACCACTCGTTAAAACAAAATAGAAACTATCAAGTTGGTTTTGTGTTATGTGATAAATTCAGTAGACAATCAGCTGTTATTTTATCTCCTGTCTCAAGTACTGGTAGTTCTACTAGTCTTGGTTCAACTATTTTTTCCCCGTATGATACAGTAGCTGAAGATGTCAGAGCTTGGTTTGGAGATACTTTACAAGTTAATGTTACTCAATCAATTAGTTCAGGAACTCCTTATGTTGATATTACGAATAGAGGTGGTGAACAAGATTTTGTTTCTGGTGAACCTGGTTTATATGCTATAAGAACTGGAACTCAAGTAGGTTGGTCTATTAATAGTGCTGTTGCAACTACTATAACAGCTAATGTTTATACATTTGATCTAACAGGAACAAGTAATTTAGTTGTGCCTGCTATTGGGGATTTTTTAAGAGGTGAAAACACAGATTATGTGGAAGTTATAACCGCTACTAATATTGGTACCGCTTATAGTATAACCACTGGTTTTGAAGGAATCGCAAATGCAAATGCTGTTGTAAATAGTAGTTACATGAATAACTTCAAAAACACACCTGATATAAAATATGCTTATAGTATTAATCCAAACGGATGGTATTCTTATAAAATTGTAGTAAAACAAAATGAGCAAGAATATTATAATGTTTACTTACCTGGTATTGTTAGAGGTTATCCAAACCAAAGCGCAGCAACAACTCCCCCCACTTTTATTTCTTTTCCAACTAATGAAAACGATGTAACAGCTAATGTGGTATTATTTAACGATAATATAAATAAAGTTCCTAGAGATTTAACCGAAGTTGGACCTGATCAAAAGCAATTTAGAAGCTCAGTACAATTATTTGGTAGAGTACAAAATACTATGGTAACTAATGTTGCTAGCAATATACAATATTACCCAGGAACGCTTACAGACACAGCAACAAGTATATCTGCTGCTACAGATGCTAATATGGCTTTTGAAGTATTAGATTCAGGAACAACAACACCGATACTTTACTCAACTCTTTCTCAAGAAGGTCAAGACAGTCTTTATCAATTAGATACAAATCCTTTAATAGCTAGATTAACAACTAGTCAAATAATAGGTGCTTTATCAGATGGTACCGCAAATAGTATGACCCCATTTTTAGCTATATATGAAACAGAACCTGTTGATTCTTTATTAGACATATATTGGGAAACAACTTCAGTAGGTATGATATCTGATTTAAACGCTGATATAGATACAGGTTATGATGGACCAACAGCATTTGAACCTTTTAGTTTTTCTTTAACAGAAGATGATGCTCCAGGAACTGCTTTTTCAAGTTTAGTTTATCCTGTATCAAATGAAGGAGCGGTCTTTGATGGTACAAATCCAACAGATGTAGTTAGTTTTGCGGTAGTAAATGGAAATGGTACGGATGTAACAAATAAGTTTTTTCTAGTAGGAATAACATCTGGTGTTGATGAAGGAAAATATCAAATCAAAACAATGTCTACTGTTCTTGACCCTGCTCAATCTGACGCTTATTTTGTATTTGAGAATAATTCAGCAGTTAAAGATGTTTACACTTTTTCAATAACATTAAGTGTTCGTGGAACCGTTCCTCTTGATCAAAACACTATACAAGTTCAAGCATCTTTAGGAAATATAAATCCTATATTTACCCCTGTTTTGAGTGAAATTCAAAAAACAGTGGATGAAACAGCTATAGGAACTCTAATAGCTTTTAATGGAACTAATACAGGTAATGCAGCTAATAGTCAAACTCAATTAAAATGGTCTATTACTGGAGGTAATCCTAATAACTTAGACGGGGATCCAGCTTTTTCAATCACACCTACTGGTGGAGTTTTAACTCAAATTCCAGACAAAACTCCGAATGGTTTATATACTTTAAATATAACTTTACAAGATGCGGTATCAAGTAATGTCCAAGGATCAGGTGGAAACACTATTGTAAATGATCAATTAGTGAGAATAGGACCTGCTCCTGTTAACCCTAATGTTATATCAGACTGTACAACTGGTCCTATATTAGCTGGTGGCGCGGGAAGTGCTGTAGCTTTAATAACAGATGGAATAAATCAAAATACACTAGCAACTGCTGTTTGGTATGTTGCGGCTGCAGTTGTGGCTGATGCAGATCTACCTGTAACACCTACTACACCTGTAGGCGTAACAACACAAACTAAATTTAGACTAGGGAGTGAGGCATTAACTCAAGGACAAATAGTATTTTCTTTAAATGGTGGAATGACTTTAGTTAATGGTGATATGCCACCTAGTGGATTACAAGGTCAAACTACTTGGAAGGTATGGCATAGGGTTAATAGTGGTGGTACTTGGGCTTTTTTAGCAGATATAAATAACAATACTATTGGTACATTGGGACAATTAATGGATATACAAACTGGCTCAACACCACTACCGGTTGGGAATTCTAAAACAACTTATAAGCAAATGGTATTAGCTTATGATCTTACTGGAGAATATGCTATTGCAGCTTTTGAATCTAAAAGTATGACATCTAATTTACAAAGTCAAGCATTTACAGCGTGGGTTAATTCAAATGATTTAAATTATAGTACATGTGTGATTGAAGGTGGAACTAGATTTAACAGTGGAAATGCATCTAATTACAAATATGGTATTGAAGCTAATCCTGGTTCTGTAGCTCACGCTTGTCTTTATGGTACTCAAGTCGCTTACTCAAACATTCCTTATGGACAATATGTTCAACAGTTTTTTACAACTACTACACTCACCACACCTTATACTTTTACACCTGACGCAGGAGGAGGAATAAGTAATTATTATGCTTTTAAAACCTCTGGAGCCTCACCTACTGTTCCGTACGACGATGCAAGCAGTTATAGATTTACTTTTTCAACTAGATTTACTATAGCAGATGCTAAAGTATATGTTGATCCACTAGCTGGAACAAATTGTTATACACAAAATTGTGGTAATACAGCTGTTGCAACTACAACTTGCACACCTTTACAAATGAACTTCCCGTATTAGTAATAATATGCAAAAATAAGTGATAATAAATTATGGCAGCAACTATAGAATTAAAATATTTTAATACATTCTGGTTAAAGAAAATCAAGACAATAACTAACGTTGTGCCTGGTTCTACAAGTGTGTATGTTTCTAATGCTGGAACCTCTTTTGTTATTAGTCCAGCTTTAACTCTTACGCAGATGAATGTAGGCCAAAGGGTTACATTTACTTATGGAGCTACTGATTACTCTGGTTATATACTTACAGTTACTAGTACCACTACTTTTACTGTTAATATAGCTCCAACCCCAGTGGTTACAGGAACACCAACTATAACATTTGGTAAAATTATTAATTTTGATAATATACCTAAAGATTATGCTGGGGTTGATGCGGATGATTGGTACATTGAAGAAGCTAGAATTAGAGGAGGTTATAACAATTTAACAGTGGATTTTGGGGTTAAAGCCTACTTAGTTGAAGACACTTCAGTACAACAAAATAGAATGAACTCCATGATATACTCTGGAGTATTTAATTCTAGAACTGGTGTAAACAATACAAATCAATTTTCCGTAGGAGTTGATATAACTAGATCAGCTGATCCTGCAAATGGTTCAATACAAAGGCTGTATGCGGAAGATACTAACTTAGTTATATTCCAAGAAGATAAAGTTAGTAGAGCATTGATAGATAAAGATGCTATATATTCAGCTGAAGGTTCAGCATTAACTACGTCAGGAGCTAAAATAATAGGACAAATAATTGCATATGCTGGAGAGTACGGAATATCAACAAACCCAGAAAGTTTTGCTGTATACGGTTATAGAAAATATTTCACTGATAGAAAAAGAGGATGTGTATTAAGACTTACTGGTAATGGTATTGAAGAAATATCATCTTTTGGTATGCATGATTATTTTAGAGATCAACTATCCACTCTAACGCAACCTAACACTGATAAGGTTTTTGGAGTTTGGGATATGCATGTTAAAAACTATGTAGTATCTATTCAAAATAGTTCGATTGACACTTTCACAACTCTTAGTTTTGATGAAGACGTAAGAGGATGGACAAGTTTTTTTAGTTATAAACCTAATGCTATGTTTAGCTTAAATAATGCTTTTTATTCTTATGACGACCAAAAACTTTACCAACATTATTTAGGTAGTTATGGTAATTTTTATGGCACGGCTTATGATTCTACTGTAAAAGTTATATTAAATGCCCAACCATCATTAGTTAAAAACTTTAAAACAATAAACTACGAAGGAGCAATTGGATGGGAAGTAGAGTCTATGAACGCTAGCTCTGGAGATACTATTCTTCCAATTAGCAAATATATAGATCAAACAACTTTATTAGGTTTAGAAGGATATTATCTAAATAATAGTTTTAAAAGAAAAGAAAATAAATATTTTGCTAACCTCTTACAACCAGCTCCTGGGGACATTACACCTCAATCAGGGGAGATTGTATGGGGAAGAGATGTTTCTGGAATCAAAGGATTTTGGTCAACAGTTCAAATGAAATTAGCAAATGCATCTTATCCAATAACCAAAAAAGAATTATTTGCAGTATCATCTAATACTGTAGAATCATCTTATTAAATTATGGAATTAATAGGAGTTGAAGAATGCGAAGGAACTCAATTGTTACATGAGTTAAATAATGAAAGAGGATTGTTATGGGAAAAGATAGAATTGTTAAGTGATGCAATGATTGATGGGGTTGATGGATGTGTAAATCATATAGCAGGAACAGAGCAGTCTAATGAAATGAAAAAAATCTATCCATTAAAACAACATATAGAAGATGGTTTATATACTAGAGAGTTGTTTATGCCAAAAGGTAGTTTAATAATAAGTATGATTCACAAACATAATCATCCCTCTTTTTTATTAAAAGGAAAATTATCTTTTATAGCAGATAATGGAACTGTAAAACATATACAAGCACCTTGTACGGTGTTTACTAAACAAGGAACTCAAAGAGTTTTTTATACCCACGAAGATGTTCAATGGTGTTGTGTTTATAAAACAGACGCAACGACCTTTGAAGAAGCTGAAGCTGATGTATACACTAATGATTACAGAGAGCTTCCATTAAAATTAATTAATAAAAATAAATTATTATGGCAGGAATTGCAACAGGAGCAATAATAGCAGGTGGTATATCCGCAGTAGGTTCTTTAGTCTCGGGTCTTTTTGGTTCTGGAAGGGCTAAAAGAGCCGCTAGAAGAGCTAGAGCTGAAAAGAAAAGACTAAGAGGTGAGTTGAAAAGTTTAGAGTCTAGTAGACAAGCTGTGATTAATCCTTATGAAAACACTAAAGACTTAAGTAGTTTAGCTACTGATCTTTCGGGTAATTTAAGTAATCCTTTTGCAAATCTAAGTGTTGCCACAGGCGCTGCAGAAATGCAAGCGGAACAATCTGACATCGCTTTAGCAAATACACTAGACACATTGAGAGCTACAGGCGCTGGCGCTGGTGGAGCAACTGCATTAGCTCAAGCTGCTTTACAAAGTAAAAAAGGTGTTGCAGCAAGTATTGAAGGACAAGAAGCTACTAATGAAAAAATGAGAGCACAAGGAGATGCGAACTTACAACGTCAAAAGATGACTGAAAAACAAAGGGTTCAAGGTGTTCAAATATCAGAAGGTAGAAGAACTCAAAGCGCTGACGCACAAGGTAAATCGTTTAAATTTAATGCTCAAGAAAGAAGGGAAGATGGCAAAATTGATTACACTAGACAACAAATAGGAGGTGCACAAAAAAGAGAACAACAAGCTTATGATCAAGGTACACGAGCTATAACCGGAGCTATTACAGGAGTAGCTAGTGGTTTGAGTAGTATGGCTGGAGCAGGAGCATTTGGAGGCGGAGCACCTTCAGCCCCTAGCGGCGGAGGCGGAGGCGGAGGCGGAGGCGGATCATTTAATCCAACTTGGGGAGGTCCAGCACCACTTAAACCACTATCAGACATAAATATTAATTCATTTTAAAAGTCATGGGATTAAAAGAAAAACTACAAGATAATAAAAAGCAAAATGAAGATATTCAATTTGCAGTTGCAGACTCTCAGTCTAGAATGTCTTATGAATTAGGTGAAAGTGATATTAAAACCAAACCTATAGACTATGCTAGTTTGTATGATCCATTTGTTAAACAATATGCTGAAATTCAATTAGATTTAGATAATGGTTCTAATGAAAACCCTAGTGAAGCTAGAAAATATGCTGATTCTATTATGGCTAGCGTTGAAGTTATTAAACAAGGCTTAGAAAATATAGTTTCTAATACTGAAGTTTGGGGAGAAGTAACTCAATTTTCAGGATTAATGAATGGTTTAGATATAATGGGTACACCTATTAGCAGATACATGACACTAGCTATATTATCAGGAGATCTTAAAGGTTTTATTCAAATTAAAGCTATTGATGAAGACATAAATAAATTAGTTTTTGAAATATATGATGCTCGCGAGGTTTTTGTTGAAAGAGTTTTTATAAGTAAATTAAATACATTATCTCAAACTCAAGACTTATTTGTTACTATCCCAGATACTAAACTACAAAACCAACAATTTAAACAAGCTAGTGATGATATTTTTGAAAAGAAACAACAAGGGTCTGATCCAAAAAATCAAGTTCTAACCGGTGGAGTTACTGAAACTTATAGAAAGAAAAAAGAGGATGGCCAAGTGGAATTGATAACTAAAGATATAAACAAGGTTATGGTTCAGGATTTTTATATTATAGATAAAGAAGCTATAGGAAACAGTTTGCAGTTTAATACTGAAATGGACAAAATTACTGCAGGTATGATAGAAGCTTATGAAAGCTCTGATCAAGTAATAGCTTTTAATAATAATATTTTATCTAAAGTTACAGACTTTTACTTAGAACCTGCTAAGGCTTTAAGACCTAATCAAGAAAAGAAATTTCAGGAAGATTATAAAAAATGGTATTTAGAAAGAGAGATTGGTAAAGAGTTCCCTTCAGGAGAACCTAGATTAAAAGTAAATAAACAAGAGGAAGAAACTCCAGTCGTTGAAGAAGAAGTTGTAGAAGAACAAGCTATTTAAATTTTATTTATGAGTTGTGAAAAATACAAAGTAGATGATTATTCCGCTAAAGCGAGAGAATGTAGAAATAAAGCTGCTGAAGGCGAATTATCTGATGCTGATCAAAATGCTGTTTTAAAAGCTAGATTTGACGAACAAGAAGCTGAATACAATAATCGTTTAAAAAATATAGAACGAGATGAAAAGGGAAATGCTGTAAATAATAGTAGTAACAGGTTAGCTATTAATTTAGCTCAAAATCAAGGTAGCTTATTAGCTGGAACACAAAAAGCATTTAATGCTTCTATCAAAAAACTAAATGTTCCTCCTCCAACAGTAGAAGATTGGAATACTCAAACAGCTTCTATAATAGATGCTAATCCTAACGCAACAACAGAAGATTTAGAAGCAATCACAAACAGACCTGGTGGTCCAACAGCTAAACAAATAAAATTTGTTAAAGATAGGAATGCTTATAAAGAAACTAATACACCTATTGTACTAGAAGATCCAGGAGGAAATACAACTACTTTTGTTGAAAATTTATATAAAAATCAAGCTGCTTCTGGAGATTATGAAGCTAGCACTGGTTTTAATTCAATGGAAATTGGAGAAGTAGAAAAAGAAAATGAAAACAAATCTACTTGGTTTAGCATTGCAAAAAGCGCTTTATCTGGAAACATTGGTCAAGCTGCTGTATTATATGATCTTAAAAATAAAGAAGAACAAAGAGTTGATGAGGCAAATAAAGGAGCTGTAAAAAAAGGAAGTAAATTTGATGATAATATTGCTTTTTTAGAAAAAAAGAAAAAAGAAATAGAATCTCAAAGTCCAATGGGATTGAACACTGAAAACAGTCAAAACGTTAAGGGAATTGATGCGGAAATAGCTAGACTTAGATTTAGGAAACAAGAAGAAGACAAAGATGATAGAACTGTTGCTAGTAATAATTATTTAGATGTTAAAGAAGAAATATCAGATTCTTTTAGTAGAGAAAGAAAAGCTATAGAAGAAAATAATAAATTAACTAAAGAAGAAAAAATAATACAAAATGAAGCGCTAGATGAAAGAGCTTTGTCTGGTATGCCTAAAGGTCTTGCGGATGAATATAAAATAAATAAAAAAGCTATTGCACAAGTTACTACAGCTAAGGTTACAGACACTTGGAGTTCTTTTGCTCCTAGAGATTCAAACGGAAATCTTCTTGGTGATGAATACTCTGAAAAAGTTTTACCTTCTTTGAAGGTAGAAGCTGTGTTAATTGATTTATTAAATAGTGATCCAAGTGCTAAAAGAAAATTAAATAATGGAACGTTTAATTTAGAAAGCAAAGAGCAATTAATCAATACAGCTAAATATGTTGTTTTAGGTGATTCTTTTAAAGAAAATAGAAATGAATTTTCTAAAGCAAACGAAATGCTTTATAAGTATAAGGATTTAAAAAATATTCCTTCTAATGTTATAACTGCTTATAATAAAATAAGATCTGAAGCAGTAACGACTTTACAAGATGTTAATTGTGAATTAGCTTATAATGTTGAAGAAAATGCTTTTCAAAACAATTTTGTTATGACAGATCAGTTTCAAGACTGGAGAGATCGTCACATTGATGGAAGTGCAACAGGAGATATAAGCGATGCAGTAGGAACAACAGTACAAGGTTTATTTGGTATTCTAGATGATACCATTATTGGATCAAGTATTTGGCTTACTAGTTTAGGTGTTGATGCTAAAGCAGCTATTTTTGGTAAAGACATGGAAGACGAACAAAACATGGATTATCTAGAAGATGTATGGACAAAAACAAAAGGATATAATGCTTTTGGTGTTAGCGATAAAGACAGTAGTATATTTAATGATGGATTATCTTTTAGATCAGCAACTAAAACAATAGGTAATATGTTACCATTTACCATAGGTGTTGCTATGGCTGCTAGAAAAGGAGATGTTAAAGGAGTTAGAAGTGCTTATTCTATGATGAAAGGTATGGGAGCTAATCAAAATTTAATTAATAAATTTAGAATGGGTAGCTTCGCTTTTAAAGCAACTATACAAGATAACTATATGGAAGCTAAAGATTTAGGACTTGATGGTCCTCAGGCTCATGCGTATGGTGCTGGAATGTCTTTTGCAACTGCTATAGTTCAAGGTATTATGCCTGATGCAAATTTCTTTAGTACTTCAGCTGGTAAAGGTTTTACAAAAACTTTAGCAGGTAGTCTAAAAAAAGCCGCAACAGCTAAAGGAAGAAAAACTATAATAAAACAAGCTATAAATAATTTAATAGGTGAGATTGGTGAAGAAGAAGCTGAGTTATTAATGCAAGATATAGTTAAAGCTACTGCTGGTCTTAGCAATGAAATGAAGTTTTTTGATTTAGAAACTCAAGTAGAAACAATAGCTGGTACAGTTTTGCTGACAGGTTCTACATCAGCAGTTACTAGTAAATCACAAATGGATAACACAAGAAAAGCAGTCTATAATGAATATAGAAACAATGCTGGTGACATGTTAACTACTTTAAAAGATTCTAAAATTCACGCTCAGAGTCAATTGGAAACTGCTAAGCAAAATGGTAATAAAAAAGCTATATCCAGAGCGGAATTACAATTAAAACAAATTGAATCAGCATCTGTATATGGAGTTGACTTAATAAAAGCTATTAACATTGCTCCTGACATAATGAACGATGCACAAGTTGACTTGTTAAGAGAAAAAATGGCTCTTATAAGACAAAAAGAAAAACTTAGAGCTAATTCAGGTAGTAAAGTAGAGGTTGATAAAAGAATTGATGAAATAGATGCACAAATAGAAGGAACTGCTGTCACTGAAAATAAAGGCAAAATTAAAGAACAAATAGATAAGAATGTTGAAAAACTAGCAGCAGACGTAGGCGTTAACTTTGATTCTGTTGAAGATAGTGCTGGAGCTTTAGCTAAGATTGAAGAAGAGAATAAAAGAATTACAGAAGAAAATAGAAATAAAGATAAAGACAATCAACAAGAATTAATAAATATTGATAGAGCAAGTGACAATGGTTTTATAATACAAAATCCTGACGGAACTCAATCTATAATTATAAATCAAGATGTTGCAAAGAAAAATGAAGCTATTACTACGGCTAGTCATGAGTTATTTCATGGAGTTTTGTTTCAAACTTTACAAAAAAATCCTGGAGCAATATCAGGTATGGCTGATGGCTTAAGAAAAGAAGTTTCTCAAATGATTGAAACTGATGTTAGCTTTAATAATTCTTTTGTTCAACAAAAGCTAGATGCTTATAAAAACGATCCTAACAGTGTTAAAGATGAAGAATTATTAACTATTTTTTCTGAAGGAATGGCTGAAGGTTATATAAAATATGAAGAAAATTCTTTTACTAAATTAGGCGATATACTTAGAAGAACGCTATCTGCTGCTGGTGTTAAAGCTAAATTTAATACAGGTAAAGATGTATACAATTTTATAAAAGACTTTAACAGAGGTGTTGAAAAAGGTAATTTTAGCAAAGGAATAAAAAGAACAGCTAAAGAAGGAGCTTCACAGGTTAAAATTTCTAAAAAAAGTGTGTTTAATTACGATGCTTCTAACGAACAAAAGATAGCAATAATGTATGCTACCGAAGGAAATATGCAACAAAAAGCTATAACTATAGCAAATGAATACAGGGCTAAAGTTCAAGCATTAATAAATACAACCGATAAAAATGTTTTTGGTTCACAGCAAAAAAGAAATGATATTCAAAGTTTATTAACAGATCCTGATGTTCCAAATAGTATTTATAATACTGTTATGAATTACGATGCTAATTCTGAAATTTCTCTTGATGAAACTATTGGTAGAGCTTTAATGCCATCAGCGCCATCTACTAAATCTTCTAAGTCTTCTAGTTCTGGAGATATAAAAAGTGAATTAGATGGATTTGTTCAGGATAATAATGGAGAAAAAAAATATGAAACTAAAAAAGAGTTTCAACAATCTGAAGATTTTGGTTTAGCTTTTGATAAAATTGAAAATTCTAATTTATTAGATGGCTTAATTAGACAAGGTGTTAGCGAAGGATATTTACAAATGAATCCTGATTTTGTAGCAGATGCTAAAAGAAGAGTTGGAGAAAAGTTTACCAAAGAGTTTGATCCATCTAAAAACGAAAGCTTGTTTGGATGGTTGACGGGTAAAAACAAAGGTGGTCAATCTATACTTAATTTTGCAAAAGGTGATATACAGAATAAAAACAAAAAAACAATTGATACAACTTCTATAGATTCTGGAACTAGACAGATAGCAGACAATTCTATTGCACCAGAAGTTAAAAGAGAAAATCAAAGAACTTTAAATCCAAATTCATTATTAACAAATAACGAAGATTCAAATCAATTCTTAGAAGATACTAAAAAAGAATTATCTAAAATGTCTACCGAAGAATTAAGTGATATTAGATATAACACTTCTCAATCTGTTGCTCAAAAAGCTTTTGCAAAAATATTTGGTGTTCCAGCAAGTAGAATATTTGATAAAACAGATAATTTTAGAAAAGGAGATGCTAAAGAAATACAAAGATTTATTCTTAAAAATGCATCGAAATTAATAAAACTACTACCGGAAGGAAATGCACCAGTTAGAGTTGTAGCTTCTAAAAGTGGTAGAGGCACAGTTGAAAGAGGTGGTGAAGGAGTGGCTTTACCAAGAACATTACAAAATCTATTCTATGTTCAATTAAAAAACAAAGATGGTAAACCTAAAAAAATTGATAGTGAAAGTGGTAAGCAAAGTATTCAATATAGAAAAAATCCAGGTATTACTCAGTCAGAATTTTTAGAATCTTTTGGTATTAAAGACGGTAAAATAGATCCTAATTTTGTTCCTAGAAGTAGTCAAGCTCAAGCTATAAAAGGTTTAATGGAAATTGCAGCTAGAAACGTAACCAACTTAGCGGCTAGACAAGAATTAGATACTAGAAAAGATATAGCTGATGGACAAAGAATTACTTTAATTGAAAAAATGAGTGAAGGCAAGGCTAAAGTCATGTCTTCTTCTAGTGGTAAAGTTGATGTTTTTAATTTGCAAGATTCTCAAGTTTTAGGAAAGCAACTAAGAGAAAATTTAGCTGAATTTCAAACTGCTTCTCAAATGAAATTTGGAACTTTATCTAAAACAGAAAAAGTAAAATACAACGAATTAGTAGACCGTTATCAAGAAGAATATCTAGGTAAACCAAAATGGATTAGTGAAACTGAAGCAATGGCTGAAATAAAGTCAGAACAAAGAATAAATCCTACTCCAGAATTTATTGCTGCTAGAAACAAATGGTTGAATGATATCGCTCCTTTAGTAGATATTTCTTTCATTCAATCTGAAGTTATTGCTAAAAGTAGAAGAGGAATGTTTAGAAATATAAATGAAGTTTATAGTGCTTTAGGAGTAAAGAATAAAAAAGAAGCTCTTTCTAAATTTGGCAACAGTAAATTAAAACTTCCTACTAAATTAAACTATAGTGGAAAAAATATAAAAACCGCGGCAAATTTTAGAAAATTAATAAACACACAAGCATTTAAAGATAATGAAGCTTTAAAAATGCCATATTTAAAAAGTATTGCATCAGCTATGGAATTAGATCTATCTAATAATCCAGAAAATTTAGCTATGTGGGAATCTTTTTTATATGATTCAGGTAATAATACAACTTCTATAATAAGAAGAACCGCTCCTGTAAAATTCTTTTCTATTATAGATGGTAAAGAAGTTGTAGAAGAGCATAGTATGCCAGCGAATAATGTAGCAAAATTTCTTTTATTATCTGCTTTTACAGGAAAAGTTGATCAAAACTTTGGATTAATTGAAAATAATTATTTTCAAGGAGCTTTAAGAAAAGAAGATGATTTAAAACTTAGAGGACCTGGATTTAATTATATTGCTAATATGCCAGATGCTTTTTTTACAATGGAAAATTTAACTACATGGGTAAGATATAATAATAAAAATGTAGCTAAAATAAATGGTGGTATTGATTTTAATACTTATGAAATGCTTGATGGAAGAACAGTTGCTACAACATTAGTTGATCAAGGGATGGCAATTGTAGAAGCTAATATTAAAGCTGAAAATGTTTTAGAAAAAGGAAAAAAAGAAGCTGAAAAAATTGTTGTAAAATCTTCTAAAGATGTAAAAGTTGATCCGCTTGGATTAAATGACACTGTAAATCAAATAATTCAAGATACTAAAGGTATTGCTAAAGATAAAAATTTTTCAGATATTGTGGCTAAAAGACGAGGTGCAGGCTTCAAAGGATTTCGTTTGATTACGGCAGGTGCTCAAGATTTTCAAGGATTAATGTATGATCTTTATAGTAAAGGTAAAAAAGGAGAAGCCCAACAAAAATGGGTTAATGACAATTTAATTAAACCTTATTCAAAAGGTGTTGCAGATATAGATACATATAGACAAACTTTAAAAAATGATTATTCTGCTTTACTTAAACAATTTCCTGATGTTAGAAAAAAACTGGGTAAAATAGTTCCGGGCACTGATTTTACTTATGATCAAGCTTTAAGAGTAAATCTATGGACAAAAGCTGGGTATGAAATACCTGGTATATCTAAACGTGATGCTAAAAAACTAAATAATATTGTATCTAAAAATCCAGAGCTAAGCTTGTTTAATGATGCTGCACTGCTAGTTAGTAAGCAAGATAAATGGGTTGAACCAAGTCCTCATTGGGATGTTGAAAGTCTTATTTCAGATTTAAATAATTTAACTAGTAAAATAGGTAGAAAACAATTTTTAGCTGAATACATAGCAAATACTAAAATTATATTTTCTAAAGAAAATTTAAATAAAATGGAAGTTGCTTTAGGAACTAACTGGAGAGAAGCTATAGAAGATTCATTGTATCGTATGGAAAATGGTACGAATAGACCTTCTGGTTCTAACAAATTAACAAATCAATTTAACAATTGGGTTAACAATTCTATCGGTGCTATTATGTTTTTTAACAGAAAATCAGCTTTGTTACAATTGATATCTTCTGTCAATTTTATGAATTGGAGTGATAATAATCCTTATAATGCTGCTAAAGCTTTTGCTAATCAAAAACAATTTTGGAAAGATTTTTCCATGTTATGGAATTCAGCTAAATTAAAACAAAGAAGATCTGGGCTACGAAAAGATGTTAACGAAGCTGAAATTGCTAATGCAGCAAAAGGTTCTAAAAATAAAGCACAAGCAGTTTTAAGTTATTTACTTAAAATAGGTTTTACACCTACTCAATTAGCAGATAGTTTTGCTATTGCATCAGGTGGATCTACGTTTTATAGAAATAGAGCTAATACATACATGAAGCAAGGTATGTCTCAAGCAGATGCTGAGTCTAAAGCTTTTGAAGATTTTTCTGCTACATCTGATGTTAGCCAGCAATCTTCTGATCCTATGTTGATCTCGATGCAACAAGCTAGTGTTTTAGGTAGGTTGTTATTGGCTTTTCAAAATACACCTGCTCAGGTTACTAGAATATTTAACAAAGCTTCTAGAGATTTTATTAATGGAAGAGGCGATCAAAAAACAAATGTATCTAAAATGATATATTATGGAGCCGTTCAAGCTACAATATTTGCCGCCTTACAACAAGCGTTATTTGCTACTATACCAGGATTTGACGATGAAGATGATGAAGAGAAAAAAGATAAACGTTTAGAAATTAAACAAGAAAGAATACTTAATACGGTTGTAGATACACTGCTTAGAGGTTCTGGAGTATATGGAGCTATACTTGCTACACTTAAAAATACTATTAATACTTATTTTAAAGAAGAAAGTAAAGATGCATTTAACGTTGATCATAGAAATACATTGCTTGAAGCATTAAACTTAAGTGCTCCAATTAGTTCTAAACTTAGAAAACTTAATAATGCTATAAAGACTAAAAATTATGATGAAGATGTGATAAATCAAAGAGGGTGGGATGTAACCGCGGATGGTAAAGTAAATCTTAGTCCTTCTTATAATGTTTTAGGATCTTTAGTAGAAGCAATAACAAATCTACCAATGGAAAGAATGGTTGTTGAAATAAATGGTTTAGTTGAATCGTTAGATAGTAGAAATACAACTTTTCAAAGAATAGCTTTAGCTTTAGGTTATAGAACTTGGGATGTTAATAGTAAAAATGAAGAAAACGATTTAATAAAAGTTGAAGTTAAAGCTACTAAAAAAGAAGAAAGAAAACAAAAAGTTATAGATGATAGAGCTGAAAGAAAAAGAATAGAAGAAGAAAAAAGGTTTGAAGGAAAGACTGATGAAGAAGTAGCCATCATAAAAAGAAAAGATGTTATATTTAAACAAAGCCGATCTACGCAAATAAAAGATTTACTTGACTTAGGATTAACTAAGAAAGAAATAAAAGCT
>Ga0307994_1000868_pt1 | contig 19510 bp, 17 predicted proteins | sample EllFjometagen261_FD_203171 | JGI IMG/M metagenome (GOLD analysis project Ga0307994, IMG submission 203171) | Marine microbial communities from Ellis Fjord, Antarctic Ocean - #261 | ecosystem: Environmental > Aquatic > Marine > Unclassified | place: Southern Ocean | collected 2014-11-02 | reverse complement strand
CAGAACCAGATCCGGCCAACCGCTTGTGGGCTTCGACATGGTCCTGATTGGCAGGATCCCACAGTGCGAAGCTTCGTGGGCTGAGATCGATCGTGACCGCCTGCGACTCGCCTGCACCCAAATGCACTTTGGCGACCCCAGCGAGCTGATTCTTGGGTCGGGTGAATTTCGATGGTGGTGGCGAAACGTAAAGCTGCACCACGTCACTTCCGGCACGGTCACCGGTGTTCGTAACGGTGAGCCCGACCCGGCACGAGGCCGGCCCTGTCGATGTCACGCAGGTTTCGGACCACTCGAACGTGGTGTAAGACTGTCCATAGCCGAATGGGTACTGAACAGCGAGCTTGCGGGTGTCATACCAGCGGTAACCAACGAGGGTTCCTTCGGTGTACATCGAGTTGTTCGACTCGCCGGGGAACGTTCCGTACGACGGCGTGTGCTCGATAGTGAGCGGCATGGTGACGGGTAGACGGCCGCCCGGTTCTGCGTCACCAAAGAGAACGTCGACAAGTGCAGATGCCATCTCTTGTCCGCCCAGCCAACCAAACACGGTCGCTGCAGGCTGGTCGGTCCAGCTTAGGTCGACAGGTGAACCGGCATTGACGACGACGCACGTCTGGGGGTTGGCGGCCGACACAGCACGAATGAGTTCAACCTGATCGCCGGGCAGGTCCATGGATGCACGGTCGTTGCCCTCGGTCTCCCACTCGTTGCTCGTGCCGACGATCACGATGGCAACCTCCGCAGCGCCAGCAGCGGCCACAGCGCGTTCGATCAGATCGGTAGGAGGCGGCGGCTGGTGGCCCACGATGAGGCCCTTGATTCCATTCCCGGCTCCCCCGACGAACTCGATCACGACATCGATGGTCGTGCCTGCGATTAACTCGACAGTGGCCTGCATCTCGACGCTGCCGAGGCCGAAGAATGCCTCGCCTCGTGCAGGTGTTGCGTCAATACCGTCGATGATGACATGACCATCGATGAGGACACGGGCGGGCCCTACCTGGATCAAACTAAAGGTGTGTTCACCCGTAATCGTGGGTGTCACGGTGCCCGACATGCGGGCGGTGAACGCCTCGGTTCCAACAGCGGCGTGGGGCGCCCCGAAGTAAAACGTGCGGCCCGACGTCTGTTGCAACTGGACGGCTGCTGGTCCGGTCCAATCATTGCTCAAATGGATGTCGACGTCGAAGCCCGCGTCCGGGCGAACCGGCGGTGCATTCTTATCGATGATGCAGCCTTGTTCCACCGTGACATGGTCACCGAATCGCTCGCGAAACATGTCGGCCGGTGGGATGCGCCGGTGGGCAGGCAACTGTGATGAACCCCCGCCCATGATGTGCGCCGCCACCGCGTTAGGGCCGATCACAGCGATCGAGCTGACGCTGGGATCGATCGGCAACATGCCATCATTCTCAAGCAACACCATCGCTGCCACCGCAGCTTCGTACGCGAGCTCACGGTCTGGCAGATGCTCGATGCTGAGTTCAGGTTCCTCGACATCGTTATCCCAGGCGTCGAGCACCCGGTGCACATGGATGCGACGGTCGACAATTGCGTCCAGGTGTGCTTCGTCGACCTCTCCGTTGGTAATGGCTTTGGCTACCGGGGCGCCGAAGAAACGGTCGGGGCCCGGCATCTGCACATCGAGGCCGCCTTCGAGAGCGCCCACCGTTGTGCCGGCGGCGAACCAGTCGCTCACCACGAAACCCTCGAAGCCCCATTCGTCGCGAAGGATGCCGTTGAGCAGCGTTGAGTCCTCGCTGCAATAGGTGCCATTGACCCGGTTGTAGGAGGTCATCACGCCTAGGGCGTTGCCGTGACGGATGGCGAACTCGAAGGGCAGCAGGTACACCTCGCGCAAGGTCCGTTCGTCGATGACCGAGTTGATCGTCGTTCGCTGATACTCGGCCTCGTTGCCGATCAGGTGCTTCGGCGTCGTGGCGACTCCCTGGGCCTGCACACCGCTGACGAAGGCCGCTGCCAGCTTGCCCGACAACCACGGATCTTCGCCATAGGTCTCGAAGGTGCGGCCATAGAGCGGCGAACGGATCAGGTTGATGGTCGGCGCCAGCAGTACTCGGGCTCGTTTCTGGCGAGTCTCGCGACCAAGCAGCTCGCCGATGCGACCAAGGAGTTCTTCGTCGAAGGAAGCAGCGAGCGCAGTTCCGGTTGGAACACACACCGAGCGAACGTCGCCGGACCCCAACGTGTTCTTGGCACCACGGGCGCCGTTAGGGCCGTCGGTCATACGCAGAGGCGGAATGCCGAGCGACTCGATGCCTGGCACGGTCCAGATGTCGTATCCGGCGGTGATAGCGGCCTTGCGTTCCAGTGGAAGGTCCGCGATCTGTTCAGGAGTCGGTGAAGGAGTCAAGGAGCTGCACATTAGTGAGTCTCGAGGGCGAGGTCACGCTGCTCACCGATAGTCTCGGCCGATCGACTTGATCTCTCAGTTGCTATGAGCAACCAACGCCTGCACAGGGTTGGCGCCGGCCATGACGTTGGCCGAGCACAGCTCGTTCGACTTACGGCTGCCAAGGCGGTTTTGAACACGGCACTGCGGTGGATGCCCTTCTTCTTACCGACCTTGGCCGGTGCATTTGGCACGACCACAGCAAAGCTCACAACGGTGCTTGGCGTGGGCGAAACGGCAGGGCTGTCGACGCTGCTTCTCGGCCGTCAGCTCGACCGAGGACGCGAACGCAAGATCATGGCCAGCTCGCTTGGCGTGGTCGCGGTGTCCTCGTTGGGTGCGCTGGTTGGCAACTTCTGGATCTTCGCCGCCTCCTATGTCGTGCTCATCATCGGTGTCTCGGCGTTTACGGTGAGCGGCCATGCGTTCCTGAGCCGGCGAGTTCCTTTCGAACGCCGGGCTCTCACCATTGGGCTTTTCGAGACGTCCTGGGCTTTCGCTCTACTGGTAGGAGCGCCGGCCATTGCGGTACTGATCAGTGTCTTCGGTTGGCGAGCGCCATTCGTAGTATTGGCCGTGCTGCTTGCCATCATGGCGTTCGTCGTGGGCACCGGCACCGACACATCGGTTCCACTCGATGATGCGACCGCGCCCGTGGTTCGCCAGCCCCTGACGACCGACGCATGGATCTTGATCGGGGCTTCGGCAGCTATAGCGATGACCGGCTTAACCACCATCGTCATTGCTGGCACCTGGCTTAACGAAGCACTTGGTGTTTCGACAGGCGGCATTGGTCTGGTGGCTATGGCGTTCGGTGCAGCCGAGATCACGGCCTCGTCGAGTTCTGCGGCCATTGCCGACCGGGCTGGCCCAATTCACTCGACACGAATCGCCTTGGCCCTGGCGGTCGTCGGTTTGCTGGTCATGACCCAAGCTGGCTCGTCCCTGCTGATCGGCGCCGTCGGGCTGCTGGTCTTCTTCCTGGGCTTCGAGTTCTCTATCGTCACGTCGTTCTCGATCGTGAGCGAGGCCATGCCGCAGGCTCGAGGCCGCGCACTCGCAGCGAACAGCGCTCTAGGCACCGCTGCTCGTGGCATCGGCATCGTGATGAGCGGGCTGCTCTATCAGGCCTATGGCATCAGAGGCCCAGTAGCCATCTCGATCAGCGCCGCAGTCGTTGCCCTGGCGCTGTTGACCGCTGGCATCCGTCGCAGCTAACCGACCCCACACGCGGCTGTCAAACCTGCGTACAACCTCCGGTACAACACGCACTCGCCACCAGCTGAACTAACAACCGCTAGAGAAACTGGCCTCGAGAATTGACGATGCCGAATCGCGCAATACATCCTCAGCGCAGTGCGAAGAAGGCGACCACCACGTAGTGACAGGCGATGCCGCCGATCACGAACAGATGGAACAGTTCGTGGAACCCAAACACGGTGGGCCACGGGTCAGGGCGCTTGCGGGCGTAGACCACGGCACCGATGCTGTGCAGCAGTCCTCCGGCCACGAGCAGGATGAAACCAGCGACACCAAGTGCACGCCAGACGTCGACGACAACGACGACGGCCACCCAGCCCACGATCAGATATGGGGCGACGACTACAGACCGCGGCGCGTGCGGCCAGGCAAGATTCAGCACAACTCCCCCGATTGCGCCAGCCCACACGAAGGTCAGGATCAAACCGCCTTGGGGATCCGGTAGAGCGACTGCGGCAATGGGGGTGTAGGTCGCTGCGATCACGACGAAGATCATGGAGTGATCGATCGCCTGCATAATCTTGTGCTGGCGCGGATTCCATTGAACGCGGTGGAAGAGCCCTGAGACCGTGAAGAGCGCAATAACGCCTGCGCTGAAAATGGCGGCAGGGACACGGGTGCCGTCTGGTGATAGAGCGATGAGGATCGGGCAAAGTGTGATTGCCGCCGCGGCAGCGACCAGGTGCGACCAGCCCTTGAGCATCGGTCGAGTGGCGACGGTGGTCATCCCAACTAGCGTACGCGATCTCGATCGGCGTGTAACGGCGCTATGGAAGAATCGTCCAGGAACTGCACGGCGCATCCAGGCACTGCACTACAGAGGCGACAGCACATGCCCAACGTCAGCGCATTCTCCTTCACCACCTCTGCCCCTCACGATGGGTGCATGTAGTCCTCGCGTTACGGCGGTCCCATCAGAGCGGGGTCTTGATGGCGTCTGACCAAGAAGAAACCAGCTGGCGATGATGCACCTGTGACATCCGCGTCACTATTCGAGTGTGGCTTTCGCCTCGATAGCGCTAACATCTTCTCCCTCAGGGCGTTTAGCTCAGTTGGCTAGAGCATCTCGTTTACACCGAGAGGGTCGGGGGTTCAAGTCCCTCAACGCCCACCATGTGAAGCTTTTTCGAACCCCCGACCCATCCGTGGTCGGGGGTTTCGCTTTTTTGGGCCACGACATCTCTGAACAATCCATCAAATGCATTCAGTTCGTTCTGGTTGCTGCTTGCGAGCGCCGTTTCGATGAGCTTCGGATGTAGCAATAGCTCAAATATCTCGGTAAGCCTTACCCCGGCGATGCCTGTCGAGGTGACCAATACCTTGTTGAAGAGTGAGTCCCTGATGCTTGGCGCCGACGGAGGTCCGCATGGACGCAAGGCGCAGGTTCCTCAGTTCGTCTCAAGAGGGCAATCCATTGTCGCCTCAGTGGGAGAGATGCTTGGCGGCGGACGTCAGGAAGTGCTTGCGATGGGCCGACGCCGGGCCGGGGAAGATGTATTTCTAATAGTCGTTGTAGGTCCTGGCGAATGGGGTTTCAAAATAGACCAGAGTGCGCCGGTCTACTGCGTCATCACGAGTGAGGCTCAGCAGGTGACTTGGTTCGCTGACTGATTCGGCAGCGGTTCTTAGAGCCGTGCCACGACAGGCAAGATCCGGGCCGACCGGAATCGTTGGCCTGGCAGTGATGTCACGTGCTGGCCGACCTGCCCGAAGAGAGATGATCGAACGAGGCCTAGAACAGCGAAGCGTTCTACGCTGCGTCTATGGCAAACATCGGCGAAGGCACCAAGATCACAGTCAAGTTCGTGAAACCAGGCCTCTACCCGGGTACTACACCAGAAGAGATCTGGATTGTTGACGCCTTCGCCATGCGCGGCATGACGGCTGACGAGCTGGAGGGCGCTATCAGGCAGACGTTGCTGCAGGCTGGTGGCGGAGAGTATCCACCGCCGTACGCGCTGACGAAGCAGGAGCATGAGGTCAGCTGGGGAGCCAGCTCAGAGATGGTCTCCTGGATTGTAGAATTAGCGAAGGACGCTACGACGGTCGCAGCTTTTGGGACGCTCATAAAGAAGATCGTCGACGCTGGGAAGAGCGAGGGAATCACATATCCAGCACGGGATTCGCAAGGTGCCGAACATCAAGCACGTTGGCAAGCTGTCTCGACGTTCGACCTTCGCTGCGAACCGGACGACCTTGAGCTCTATTCGAGCGAGCGCACGCAGGAAGCCTGGTTGGTCGAGGTCGCGAACGAGGACACCATCTTCCGCGTGAAGATGCCACACGACCTCCCCATGGCGACCGAGATTGGGCACCGTCCTCGATAACGCTGCCGTGCAAACAGCACCGCTGTCGGCGCATCGTGCTAGAGGGACAACTTGATTCCCTCGATGAGTTGGATCCCGAGCTCCGCGATCGTGTCGACAAGAAGAGCCTCCGGATTGCTGAAGAATGCGGGATGCTCAACGCCGAATCGACGTGACCTGTTGTCGAGAATTTTCCTGGTTGTGAAGGATCGCTGCAGCAGGTCCTAGGCCGTGATGAATCGCAACGCTCGTATCGCTTGGTTTCGGGCTGACAGCGAAACGGTGCCGATGACATCACCGAGGTTGTCTATCGACACGGTTCTCGCGAGATCGACCGCATAAGTCGTATCTCCATGCGCGATGCGCCACGGAAATGGTTCCAGCTGTTCACTGGGCGCGACGAGAACCCGACCCGTCAGCTGATGAAAGCGCCGATTGCTCAGCACAAGCACGGGCAGCCGAACCTCCAGATTGAGGTCAGCGATCGAAATTTCTCCTTGTTCGATCATCGACCGGAGAACGCCTGATCGATTACATCCTGTCGAGCACGGCGTTCGGCCTGCTCCTCATCGCTCAGCGAATCGAGCCACCGCTTGCCTTCTTCAGCCTGCTCCCAGAAACGCGCAGCCTCAAGTAGATCCAGCGCTTCGGTGAGCGTGTCTTCATACTTGCCGCCGAGATCCTTAATCCGATCCCTTGTCTCAGTCGTGACCTTGATGCTCGTATTTGGCATACCTTTAGCATACCTCCTCTAGCTAACCCGCTAGATCGGCACCACGGGTTGGACCGTTCGAAAGTTGCGAATGGCACGAGCGACTTCGACTGGCGCAAGCGCATGGGCCAGACTGGCCATAGGACGACCACTCGCGATCCGAAGGATGGAACACATGACGGCCACTGAGAGTCGATGGAGCCAAGCAAAGGTCGAGCTACGCGCTGCTGGCTTTGATCCGGGCGTCACCGCCGAGAAGAACGCGATCGTCACTATCGCTGGTGCGCACACGAACGCGCATCGGTGCAACAACCGGGTGCAGCGCATTTCTGATCTGCTGAGCGAAGCCATATCCGCACGCGGCGGCCAAGCTCTGCTCGTTGGGGCGCCTGCCGTCTCTGATGCCCTTACGCAAGGCACACCAAACGCGAGCTACAGCCTGGTCTCTCGCGACCTGATCGCGGACTGTTTCGAGACCGGCCATCGGGCTCATCATGGCGACGCCATGATCGTGATCTCGGGCTGCGACAAGACGGGCGCTGCTGCCATGATGCCGCTCGCTCGAACCAACGATGTCGGCCTGGTCATCTATCCGGGCACGAGTTCACCGGGGTGTGTCGGCTTCGAGCCGTGGGCGTCGAAAGGCAACAATCTGACGATCCTCGATTGGGCCGAAGCTCGCGCTGCCCGAGTCGCTGACCGAATTAGCGAAGAACAGTTCCTTGAGATCGAGAAGAACGTCATGCCCGGCAGCGGCACCTGTGGCGCAATGTTCACCGCCAACACGATGAGTTCGATTACCGAGGCGCTCGGCATGATGTTGCCACACGGCGCGTCGCATCCTGCTGACTACGACGCCGCTAGCGACATCCACGACGATGTCAAACAGCAGGTCACCGCTACGGCCGATGCGTTGTACAACCTGGTCAAGAAGAACATCAGACCACGCGACATCATGACGATGAAGGCATTCGAGAATGCCATCACGACCGTCTACGCGATGGGCGGCTCGACCAATTTGTACCTGCACCTGCTGGCGATTGCCCGAGACGCCGACGTGCCGCTCACGATCGAACACCTCCAACAAGTCGGTGAGCGCGTGCCGTTGCTGGCCAACCTGCAACCGCACGGGCCGTACTCCATGGTTGCCCTGCACGACGTCGGCGGTGTTCCCGTCGTCATGAAGGAGCTGCTCGACAACGGGTTTCTGCACGGCGACGTCATGACGGTCACCGGCAAGACGCTTGCCGAGAACCTGGCTTCGGTACCGACCCTGTCGGAGCCCGGCGACCAAGACGTTGTGCTGTCGGTCGCCAAACCAATCGCAGCGCCAAACAATCACATCACCGTGCTCAAAGGAAACCTGGCCCCCGAGAGTTGCGTGCTCAAGCTCAGCGGCAAGACGCTCGACGCTTCGCAGTTCCGAGGCCGAGCCCGAGTCTTTGAGAGCGAGCCCGACGCTATGGCGGCCATCCGTGGCGGAGACGATGACACCGATGCCATCATCGCCGGTGACGTCGTCGTCGTGCGCAATGTCGGACCTAAGGGCGGGCCTGGTATGCCCGAGATGGTCATGCTCACCATTGAGCTGCAAGGCCGAGGTCTGGCCAAGGACGTTGCCCTGATTACCGACGGACGATTCTCAGGTGTGTCTCACGGAATCCTTATCGGCCACATCTGCCCCGAAGCCGCCGACGGCGGTCCAATCGCTGCCATTCGCGACGGCGACATCATCGTCATCGACCCGGCGGCACGCACCGTGAACCTCGACATTGGTGACGACGAACTCGCTGATCGACTCGCGGCAATCGTGCCGGAACCTCTCTCGGCATCGATCCCCCGCAGTTCAGTGCTCGCCCGTTACGCCCGCACGGTGTCCTCTGCTCACTACGGCTGTGTGCAGTAACTCTCCAGACACTTGACTATTTCTTGACCAGTTCGAGCCTGCCTTCGCTTTTCGGCACCCTGCTAGACGTTGGATGCTCTCGAAGTTGCGGGTAGGTGGCCTCGTCGCCGTGGCGAGAGAACTAATCTTGCCGTCGTGAACACTCTCATGCAGCTCTTGGTCGTCGGTGGGTGGCCAATTGGCCTGGCGTTGCCAGTTGTCGCCGCTGTCGTCCTATGGACCGTCGCCGCCCGAGCCGCATCGGGCGCACTGGGGCCGAATCGCTGGGCCGGGCTACGAACCCGAGCCACGATGGCGTCGCCTGAGGCCTGGGTCGCGGGGAACCGTGCCGCTCAAGCAGGGATCCAGACGGCCGCCGTCATTGTTGGCGTCACCGGTGTCGCACTCGCAGTACTCGCTGACACGACAGACTTGTCGCCGTTGATATTGCTCGTCGGTATCGCCCTGATGTTCGGAGCGCTCGTCCGCGCCTACATTCTTGGCAATCGCGCCGCTCAGAACGTGAACTCAAACTCGCCGCTAAACGAAAAGTAGTCCGGACCATCATGCCCGGACCAGCAGTCAAGACCGGCTGACTTGCCGTAACAACGACATTCGATTGCTGCCGCTAGGCCACAGCGTCCCGCCGTTTCACAGGGACTTAGAAAACCGCTGATTTGTGCTCGCAGAGATATACCCGCCGACTGGTCCGCCACCGGCCGGGCCCGTCGCCCCGTCGCAACTCGATTTGCGGCACCCTGCTAATGCATGGCTTCTCGCAGCGTCCCACTACCGCTGCCCAGACGATGAGTCCCCTACTTCGATCGTTTCACCCGAATGGCTTCGCCATCGAGGTCATAACCGTTCAGCTGGAACGTGGCCGCCTTGGCTTCGCCGGGCTTAGGCATTTCCACGAAGCCGAAGCCCTTCGACGTTCCCGTCTCATCGTCCATAACGATCACACAGGACTGCACCGAACCGAACGACTCGAACAGGTCGCGAAGATCCTTCTCCGTGGTCTTGCGAGACATATTCCGAACAAGCAGGCGCATGGCCAGAACCCTATCGGCGAGCCCATAAGTCCCTATGGTCAGCTCAGAGCGTTGACGCTTCCCTGCTTCTCGAACGCCCGGTGGAAGTCGTCCAGTGTCGACACTGATTGCAGCACAACGCCAGCGTCGTCGAAGGTCTCCCAGATGACACCATCGACGGCGGTCATCGAAAGGAGCACGATGGCTCCTTCGACGCCTCCCTCTTCGGAATGAAGATGGTCACCTGAAATCGAAGAGTAGAAGCCCGGAGGGCGGACTTGATCGAGCACCCAGTCGCCGTCACTCTTCTCCCAGGTTCGCTGTTCGCCCTCGACCACCAATGTGTCGGTCGCTCCGACATGGCGATGACCAGGACAACGTGCCCCGGGCGCGAGCCGGAAGAAGAGATCAACCTGTTGACGTTTATGGTCGACGCCGAGGATCCAAAAGTAGAGCCCTTCGTAGCCGGAAAACGGTCGCCAAGTGATCGCCGAGTCGTCGATGTGCTGCACAGGCCGCGGAAGATCAAGCACGTCTGTCATTCCGTCGACCCTAGTTGCCATGTCTGGCCCGTTTCACAATTCTTTAGGGCCTCAGACCCGGAGTAAAGGTCAATATTGCGCAGGCTCGTCCTCGCACCGGATGCCCCCACCGAATCGATTGCCTGACGAAATGTTCAGGCTGTCCCGACGACGTACATGAACACGTTGGTATCGAACCCGGTGCTGCAGTCTTCAGCGGCGAACGGTTCGACGGCCGCACTATCCGCCGCCGTTCTCTGAGTCGCTGCTTGTTACCAACGCCGCAGCCACTAGCGTCGCCCATGACGCCGTCGCTACGCCAATCCTCAGGAGGCAACGATGACCGACACACAAATCGATCGTGAAACCTGGCTGGCGCGCAGGCCAGTCCGAAGTCCCGAGATGGAACAGGCCATCTTCGGCGGCGACGTCGGTGAGGCCGCCGACTTGGCGCTCGACGAGATAAACCCGCTGAACCCTCATCTGTTTCGAGAGCACCGTTGGCACGACCACTTCGCCCGATTGCGACGCGAAGACCCAGTCCACTTCAACGAGCTCGGCTCCGCCGGCCGCTACTGGTCCGTCACCCGCTACGACGATGTCCGCGCCGTCGATGGTGACTGGAAGACATACTCCTCGGCCAATGGCATCACGATCGGACCCCCGGTCAGCAAGCTGGTACCTGACTCAATCGGCAACGCGGGGTCCTTCATCGCCATGGACCCCCCAGACCAGACTGTCGAACGTAAAACCGTCCGAGGCATCTCTGCTCCCAGCAGCCTGCGCAACCTCGACGACCAAATCAGAGAACGAACCGTTGCGGTGCTCGAAGACCTGCCCGAGGGCGAGACCTTCGACTGGGTCGAGCATGTCTCCATCGAGCTAACCACTCTGCTGCTGGCCACGCTCTTCGACTTCCCGCTCGAAGATCGACACAAGCTCACCCGTTGGTCCGACGTCGTCACCTCGATTCCACAACCCGGTGGACTGGTCGAGTCGGGCGCTCAACAACGCGAAGAAATTGGCGAATGCCTCGAATATTTCGAAAGGCTCTGGGTCGAACGCGAGTCGAACCCGGGCTTCGATCTCGTGTCGATGCTCGTTCATGGCGAGGCCACCCGGGGTATGTCGACTGCACAACATCTCGGCAACCTGTTCCTGCTGATCGTCGGCGGAAACGACACGACCCGCAACTCGATGTCGGGCAGCGTCTACGGCCTGAACCGGTACCCAGATCAGTACGACAAGCTCATCGCCGATCCGTCACTCATCTCGAACCTTGTCCCCGAAATCATCCGTTGGCAAACCCCGCTGTCCTATATGCGACGCACGGCAACCCGAGATGCCGAACTCGGCGGCAAGCAGATCCGCAAGGACGATCAGGTCCTGATGTGGTATCTCTCGGCCAACCGAGACGAAGACGTCTTCGGTCAGAACGCCGAGGAGATCGACTTGCAGCGACCCAACGCCGAGCGACACCTGTCGTTCGGGTACGGCATTCACTTCTGCATGGGCAGCCGCCTTGCCGAGCTGCAGCTGCGCATCCTGTGGGAAGAAGTCTTGCAACGCTTCGACCGCATCGAGGTCGTTGAGGAACCCGAACGCACGCTCTCCGCGTTCATCAACGGTTACACCAACCTGCCAGTCCAGATAACCCGAAAGCGCTAAACCGTAGAACTGACTGCTCGGCCATGTTGGGGTCAGCCGAGAATGCCCGAGTCGCGTAACTGAACTCGAGTGTCTTCGTCGACGCCGAGTTCGTCGAGAACCTCATCGTTGTGTTGGCCAAGGGATGCTGCAGCGGTGCGAATACGTGTCGGCGTGCGAGAGAACTTGACGGGGGGCCCGACGATATCGACGGTGTGCCCGTCGTACTGTGTCGTCGGCTGCAGCATGTCGCGCTCGATCACGTGGGGATCATGGACGACCTCGGTGAATGTTTGCACTCGCGATGCGGGCAGGCCGAGGGCCCGTAGCGTCTCGACTGCTTCGTCGCGGGTGCGTTCGGCAAGCCAGCCACCGAACAACATGTCACACACGTCTCGGTTCCCCGCCCGAGCGGGCCGAGTCGCGAAACTCTCATGATGGGCAAGTTCTGGCTGACCAATCAGCTCAGCAAGAACCACCCAATGTGAGTCCAAGAGCACACCCGCGTACACCAGTCCGTCGGAGCACTCGTAGATGTCGCACGGTACAACGAACCCGATTGCGTTGCCGTGGCGTTCGGGCTGGATACCGAGGGTACCCAGGGTGGGTAGACCGTTGGTCTGAAAGAGCATGGCGTCGAGCATCGAAACATCAACATGTTGGCCCTCGCCGGTTTCATCACGATGACGTAGCGCTGCCATAGCGCCGATGGCTCCGTGGAGGCCGCCGAGGTCGTCGGCCAGCCAGGTGCCGGCCTTGGTAGGCGGCGAGTCGGGGGATCCGTTGATCGACATGAAACCCGAGGCCGCCTGGGCGATCGGGTCATAACCTGCATCCTTGTGGTCAGGTCCGTACTGGCCCCACCCAGTGACCGAGACATAGACGATGTCTGGTTTGACGGCCTTGATCTGCTCATAACCAAGACCGTTGCGCTCCAGGGTGCCCGCTTTGAAGTTCTCAAGGAAAATGTCGCACTTGGTGACGAGGTCGAGCACGATCTGCGCTCCCTCATCGCTGGTCAAGTCGATCGCTAGCGACCGCTTGTTGCGATTGACCGTGGCATGCATCAAGCTGACCTCGGTGTCAGGAAGCGGAATCAGCGAGCGGGCAACATCGCCGCTCGGGATCTCGACCTTGATCACGTCAGCACCAAGATCAGCCAGGACGACACCCGCCATCGGGCCGGCCCACGTCGTGGCCAATTCGAGTACTCGGACCCCCGCAAGCGGTCCAGTCAGATCATCCCGCGCATCCGCGAAGAACTCGTCCTTTTCCACTACTGCGTCTCCCTGTTCGATAGCTGCAGCCAACCTAGTTGGCTCGGCCGACTCGGGGAAAGAGGTTGAGGCTCTCAGCCAGACGTTTCTCTCTCTACTCGAGCTCTCTACTCGAGGGATGGGGGCGAATCCTGACGCACCTGAATGTGGGTTTCGCCGAGATGGCGTGGGAAGCCCTCACCTGGCCGAACGTCCTCAAAATCGAGGAACTGCTCAACAGCAACCCGGATACATGCGTGGCTGGTTGCCGAGTCACCGTCCCACAGGCGGTTACCGCCAGCCCCCTCGACTGCACCCACAACGGGGGCCGACCTTGTGGCATCGACTCGTTCGATAACATTCGCTGACCCGACGATAGCGCCGATATCGATAGGCGTTACGACAGCAGACAAGGCCCTTCCGTATGGGCGTATGCGAGTTCGCGGACCTGGATCCAAGTGACCTCACTGAGCTTGCCGTCCCCGCCACCAACCCGCATCAATGTCGCGCTGCCAGCCAGGCCAACCAATGTTGGCAGGCTGACCTGCGCTACGGTCGTTTCCGTTCGTGGTCTGCGCTGGGGGTGCTGGTCTTGTTAGAGCCATATCGGGTACTTGATCTGACTGACGAACGGGGTGAGCTAACAGGGTTCATGCTCGCTCAACTGGGTGCGGAGGTCATTGCTATCGAGCCGCCGAACGGCTCGCCAAGCCGGTCGATGGGCCCGTTCCGTGACGGAAAGCCCGGCACTGAGAGCAGCCTTCGTTTCGGTTCCTATGGTCGCGGTAAGTCCTCGGTCATCCTTGACCTCCTAGGGTCCGAACCGGACCGGCAAAAATTGCTCGAACTCGCCAAGGGAGCCGACGTACTCATTGACTCAGGCGCTGTTGGAAAGCTTGCAGAGCTGGGGCTGAGCTACAACGACGTGGCGCAGCTGAACCCGGCCCTGGTCTATGCATCGATCACCCCATTCGGGCTCAGCGGGCCAAAGGCCGACTGGGCTGCCACCGATCTAACAGTATGGGCCGCCGCAGGGCCAGCAGGCGTCACCGGGGACTCGGATCGAGCGCCGCTTCGCTTGCAGTCCGAACAAGTAAGCATGCATGCCTCCGCCGAAGCCGCTGGCGCAATCATCGCTGCGCTCTATGAGAGGTCACGTTCCGGCCTCGGGCAACTCGTCGATGTGTCGGCTCAGCAGGCATCGGCCCAGGCCACCCAGTCAATGATTCTTGCGCACCCCAACGGTGACACGATGTTGACTCGCGAAGCGGGCGGGCTGAAGTTTGGCGACGTATTCATTCAGCTTTTGTGGCCTTGTTTGGACGGCCATGTGTCGGTGACCTTCCTGTTCGGTAGCGCAATCGGCGTGGCGACCGACAGGCTCATGCAGGTCGTGCTCGAAGGGGGCTTCTGTGATCAGGCGACCCGCGATCGCGACTGGATCGGCTATGGCGAACTGCTGCTAACCGGTCGCGAGCCCATCGAAGAATACGAGCGCATCAAAGCCTGTGTCGGTGCCTTCTGCATGGCCCACACGAAGGCCGAACTGCTCGAGCTTGCAACGGCACAGAACCTGTTGATTGCTCCCGTGAACATGATCGATGATGTCGTTGGACTCGACCAGTTTCGCGTCCGCGATTTCTGGGATTACGTCGACGGCGACCTGTTCCCCGGCCCCTTTGCCAAGGCGACCGCATCGCCATTGCGTCGGCTTCCCGCCGCACCGGCGCTCGGCGCCGATACCTTGCGGGTTCTCAGCGAGCCTGGCCGCAAGGTTTTGGTTCCCGAAGCACAATCAGAGGCGCCGACCAACCGCCCGCTCGAAGGAGTGAAGGTCCTCGATTTCATGTGGGTTATGGCTGGCCCGGCTGGCACGCGAGTGCTCGCTGACCTCGGAGCGACGGTCGTTCGCGTCGAGTCAAACGCTCGAATCGATACCGCCCGCACGCTTCAACCGTTCAAGAACAATGTGAACTCGCTCGAGACATCGTTGCTGTTCGCCAACATGAACGCTGGCAAGTTGGGTGCGACCATCAACCCGACCACCGCCGAGGGGCTGGCCGTTATCAAGGACCTGATCCAGTGGGCCGACGTGGTCACCGAGAGCTACTCACCCAAAGCAATGGTTGGGTTCGGCCTCGACTACGAGTCGGTGCGCGAGATCAACCCGTCGATCATCATGATGTCAAGTTGCCTCTTTGGCCAGACCGGCCCGCTCGCCGAGTTCGCTGGCTACGGAACCATGGCCGCCGCTATGTCTGGATTCTTTGGCATAACCGGCTGGCCTGATCGGGCACCAAGTGGACCGTTCGGTGCCTATACCGATTACATCTCACCCCGGTTTGGCCATGCTGCCTTGCTGGCAGCGCTCGATCATCGGCGCCGCACGGGCCAGGGTCAGTACATCGACTTCGCGCAGGCCGAAGCTTCGCTACACGCAGTCGCTCCACTGATCTTGGACTACACGATCAACGGCAATATCACCACGCCGATCGGCAACGATGACGCTCGCCATCATCCCCACGGCACCTTTCCGTGCGCAGGTGACGATCGTTGGATCGCTATTGCCTGCACGAACGATGAGCAACGCTCGGTACTGGAATCAATCACCGGTGGACTCGACGACGACATCATCTCCCGATGGACAAGCGACCAGGACCCAGCCGACGTCGAGGCCCGACTCCAGTCCGTAGGAATCCCTTCGCATCGGGTTGCCGACAGCCCGTCCATGGTGGCTGACCCTCAGCTCATCGAGCGTGGACACTTCGTTTCCGTGCCCCACGCAGCACTTGGCGAAGTAGTGGTCGAAGGCCCAAAGTACCGGCTCTCTCGTACCCCAGCGCAGGCAGGCTCACCACCAACCCTGGGCCAACACACTGCCCAGGTCCTGACGGACATTCTTGGCTACGACGACGAACACATGGTCGAACTGCTGATCTCCGGTGGCCTCGAGTAACAGTCCAGAACCACCCATCGAAGCCCTCCAGCGACAGTCCTTCAGTACAGGCCCAACGGCACAGGGTCCGTGATTACGCGGTCAAGGCACTGAACCGACTCCTCCAGGCTTTGGAATCGAGCACACTCCTAGCCAGCGAGAGGCAGCGGGTTCCAGCCAGCCGTCAGCTGTCGTACAGGCCCTTTTCCCAGGCTTCCACGATCGCAAACTTCTGGATCTTGCCCGAGCCAGTCAACGGGAACTCACCGACGCGATACCAGGAGCGTGGTGTCTTCTGCGGCGAGAGATGCTCTCGCACGTAGGTGTGAAGCTCGGCGTCGGTTGCCGGGTTATCCGGGTCGGCGTCGCGGATGAACGCGCCCACCTGTTCACCCCATTTATTGTCGGGCAGGCCACACACCGCTACCTCCGCCACCTTGGGGTGAGCGAACAGCACTTCTTCGATCTCGCGGGGATAAATGTTCTCACCACCACGAATGATCATGTCCTTGAGCCGGCCCGTGATCGTGGGGTAACCACGTTCATCCATCGACACAAGGTCACCGGTGTGTAACCAGCCGTCGGCGTCAATCGTTTCAGCTGTCTTATCGGGCATGTCGAAGTATTCGAGCATGACCAGATACCCCCGACAGCAGAGTTCGCCCGCCTCGCCGATAGGCAAAGTCGCTCCGGTTTCGGGGTCGACGACCTTCATTTCGACCTGGGGCATCGCTGGACCCAGCGTGTTCGCCTTGTCCTCGGGTGAGTCGTCGAGCTTGACGAGCGTGATGCCAGGTGATGCTTCGGTCTGGCCGTAGATGATCGAGAAGTCGACGCCGAGTGATGCCTCGATGCGTTGAACCAGTGCGGCCGGCACGGTGGACCCGCCCGAACAGACCGTGGTGATCGAAGACAGATCTCTGGACTCCAGAGTTGGGTGTTCCATCATGGCGATAAGCATGGTGGGGACACCGAGCAGATGCGTGGCTTGATAGGTCTCGATCAGCTCAAGCATGAGACCGGGTTCAAATGTCTGCATTTGTACGAGCGCCACCCGGGATTGCACAGCGCCCAACACCGCAATTACGCAGCCGCCGGTATGGAAGAGCGGCATGGGGTTCACATAGCCGCCGCCGGGCTTCATCTCGAGGCGGTCGGCGAAGTGCCGGGCATTGTTGGTGATGCCGCGATGGTGCAGCAGCGCTCCCTTGGGGAAGCCTGTCGTGCCCGATGTGTACTGGATTTGCACGGGGTCAGATGGCAATACTTGAGGCAACTCGATGCTGTCGGGCGTTGCCGCCACCCAAGTTTCGAGGTCATCGAATGACACGACTTCGCGTATCTCTGGAAGGTCGGGCAGGACCGCGTGTAAATGGTCACTCATATTGTTGCCACGGAAGTTCGGTAGGTAGAAAACCCCCGACGATCGCGACTGTTCCAGTACGTACTTGAGTTCCTGCGGCTGATACGCCGGGTTCACCGTGACAAGAATGACACCAGCCAGACCGCACGCGTACTCCATGAGCACCCATTCGGCGATGTTCGGCGCCCAGATGGCAACCCGCTCGCCCTTATCGAAGCGATGGGCCAACGCTCTCGCGATTCGTTCAGCATCTACAAGTAGCTCGGCAAAGGTCCAGGTACGTCGTTCCTCGACCGCGTCAACCCCCTCGATCAATGCCAGCATGTCGCCGCTGTCTGCTGCGGCCGCCTTGAGGATCGATCCAACGGTGGTTTCCAGTACCGGTACCGACTCATCGGCTGGCACGTACGATTCGGTCAAGGTCACGAGTTCCCCCAAGATATTGCTCGTTCACACAGTAGTAGTCGCCGTGCAGCCGAGGAGCAGGCGGGCGACGTCTTCGAAGGGACTTCGGATCCTGCAGCCAATCCTGGTCGCGCGCTTGCTCAAATTTCGCTATCGCCGGCCTGGACCACGATGCCGTCTTTGGTCCCGAAGAAACTGCCGTCGCGGTTCTGAGTCCGACCGGCGTCGTTGGTCCTAAAGATTTCACCGCTGCCCGACTGGGCCACGATGTTCTTGTGCGGTGGGAGCAGCGCACCGAATCCGATCTTCAGTTCCAAACCGAATCCGGCGACGTCGTCGCCCGCGGCCCCGACCAGTGCGGCCATCACATCCCATTCACTATCGGTCAGCCCGGCATCAGCCAATTTGGCAGCCAACGACTCGATATCACTCTTCGAATACTCCATGGCGATGCCTTCCCTTCGGCCCTCATGACCCGGCTTCAGATCACAACCTCTTGTGTCAAACGTACCGCACCATCACGCGAGTATCTCTCGCTGGGGTCCGCTACAGCTGCACGTCAGAAAACTATGTGTAGGCGAGGTTTCTGCCTTCGGAGTCTGGCATTACGACATTGAACTGAAGCTCAAGATCGGCAGCTTCGAAAAGCGCAACCTGCTGCTCGAACAGCTCGTTCACAACGATGACGTACTGACCGAACGCCCAGTCATTTTCAAACCAGGGGCGAATCGCTTCGAGCACGTCTTGGTCCATTCCTTCGACCACTCGTGGTTCACTGACCCAGAAAAAGATCGTCGCTTCGATATCGGACCATGCAGCGGTACCGATGGGCGTGACCACGGCCCCGTCATACATCTTTGCTTCGGGCGGCATGACGTAGATGCAGCCAAAACACTCGGTTTCATCAAGATTCATGACGGTGTACCCGAACGCGTACCCCTCGTTGTGCCTTTTCTCCATCTTCGCAAGGTCTTCGAGGTTGGCTTCTACTGTGAAGTCATCTTCGGGCCACGTCGACCCTTCCCACAGACGCAGCGACTGCTTGCTTGCCATCACCGCCGCGTAGTCAAGCCCAACATCAGACGCCAGCACTTGTCGAATCACGAACCCGTCGGTACGGATGCCATCCGGAGGCGTGATTTGTTTGCCACGAAATGTCATTGCTCGTACCTTCAACTGTGATGTGGGACCCTGATCTGACCGAGCCGAGACTAGTTCCAGCGCCAACGTTCGCCGACGGGTTTATTACATGCACAGCACACACCCTCACCGAGTCGGTTGCAGTCCACCAGACCTAGCCCACCGGCTCGGCTGACTCGCTCGATGCGATGGCACCGCGCAGAACCAGTGATGACAGCAACCCAATAACTAAGGCGAAGACGATCGCTGGTCGATAGCTACCGGTCGCGTCGATGAGCCAACCAGCCACGGTAGGACCGATCAGACCACCCGCTCCCCCGGCTGTGTACAGCGCACCAAGGACGGTACCCAGACCAGCCAAACCAAACAGTTCGGCGGCCGCTGCCGGGCTCAGCGCGACATAGCCGCCATAACTCGTGCCTAACACGAAGGCGAAGGTCGCCAGTGCCAGATAGCTGCCACCACCAAAGAGCCAGATGGCGAAGGAGCCACCCAGGATTCCGAACGAGATCTGGTAAAGGCGCATCAGGCCAACCCTGTTCACGAACATGCCGAGGATGAGTCGACCTGCCATCGAACCGATCCCGAGAATGCTGATGAGTGCAGCCGCTGCCGAGGTCGAGATCCCCTGCT
>Ga0307994_1000867_pt1 | contig 19517 bp, 17 predicted proteins | sample EllFjometagen261_FD_203171 | JGI IMG/M metagenome (GOLD analysis project Ga0307994, IMG submission 203171) | Marine microbial communities from Ellis Fjord, Antarctic Ocean - #261 | ecosystem: Environmental > Aquatic > Marine > Unclassified | place: Southern Ocean | collected 2014-11-02 | reverse complement strand
TCTCTTTATTACGAATTTTTAATTTCTTTGGAACGTGACCCATAGTAGAACGTACCATCAACCAATGACAACCACGGTGTAAATCGTCAGCAAAACGCTCCAAAGCTTCTTGGGCGTCGGTTTCACTAAACCCCATTTCTATATAACGTTCCATTCTTTTTTAATTATAGTTGGTCCTTTTATATCATATTCATCTTAATCACAACATAATCAAAATCTTAGTCGACACATAATCAAACGAAACACAAAAAAAAACACTACAAATGGAAAAAATACAAACTCATTTAAACACGATTGAAGCATGGAAAACAGAATTGGTTTCACTATCTAAACAAGACATCGTTCATGAATTAGATCGCCGAACGACCCCCATATTTAGCACACTATTAAAAACCATACAACAACAAGAACAGCGCATCTCGATTTTAGAAGAAAAAATAAGCAAAAACTGAGTGTAAAACCGACGGCACAGTTACAGTAATGTATTGGTATTTTTAGAATATATTATTTGCTCTTTAAGGTAGTTTGTAGATGATAATTTTTAACTTCTTGCATCGTTTCACCGATTGTTTTCCACGTGGGTTCAGACCCGTGATATTTTAATTTGTCACAACTAAAAACTGTGCCGTCGGTTTTACACTCATACATCTTCCACAGACTGAGGTTGATACCGTCCAAACGAATAGGTGCGTGATAGTTCCATCGAGCTCGATATTTTTTCACCAATTTTTGCATGTCGTCCAACATTGAGTCACACGCATTTTTTCTTTTCTTGACATTAATCACGTCGCTTTGCGCGATTTTAACATTTTTTTTCAAACCAGTCATCTCTTTACGCAATATGCTCATTTGTTTACTCGAATCAAGGTTTCGCGAATTAGCAGCAACCAACTCGCGAATTGCTTTGTTTTTTTCAGAGGTTAGTGTTTTCATTTGTTGAGTCGTCTTCTTACTCGAATCAGAGTTTTGTGAGTTGGTTGCTGCTAATTCGCGAATTGCTGTCCATTCAGACGCTTTCGCGCGTTTTAAGTCGATGACCAATCTATTATTAATTGCCATTTTTTTTGAGTTATGGTCCATCGCTTGTTGGTACGATTTTAGATCAATGGCGTGTTTATTTGCAATATTTGCAAGATCTGCAAGATCTTGTGTTTTTTCCAAAAGTTCATTTTCTGCGACTTTTAATTTGGTGATGCCCGCGTTTTTTTGTACGACGAGCTTCTCAATAATATCGCCAGCATATTTGCAATGGTTGCATAAATAGTTCACTGCTGTGTCAATGTCTACACCATCACAACCATTGTGTGTCCACTGACCGCATTTAAAACACGAAATGCAGTCTTTGTCAGGTGGAGTTTGACAACAATGTGGACATTCCCAACTTTCTCCGTCCCAACAATCAATACAAAAAATTTGGGATTTAGAAGCATACAGCGTATGGTGAGAGCCGTGAATAGCTTCGTCGTTGACCGCTTGGCATTTGAAGCAGGTGTCGGTGTTTTTGACCAGGTATTTTGTCGTTATTGCGTGTTTAGTTGGTGTTTGGAATTGTTTCATCGTTAACATGATGGTGAATAAAAACTTAGAATGTTTTTGATTTAGAATAGAACTATTTTTTCCACATGTCCCCAAGAATAAGCATGTCCCCAAGAATAAGCATTTCCCCCCCAAGAATAACTAAGCATATGTACAACTTAATTTTGATAGTATTTACATGTGAAATATAATAATAGGAGAATGCCACCATGTCCAATATGTAAAAAAATACACCCAAATTCCTGTGGTTTACGTCTATTCAATTCCGAAAACGAATGTCCAATATGTCTGGAAAAAAAAACCGTTATGATTGCTCTGCCATGTGGTCACCAATTTTGTAAAGATGACCTTGCAAGAATAGGATTTGTGGAAGGAAGTCGTCTCGTCAAAAAAATAAAAAGAAGTCCACGACGACGTCCCATGAATATAGTTTCTACTATTCGTAGGATTATAATACGACCACCAAATCGACGAACAACCGTACAACTACCAATTGTCGTTCGGAAAAGAAGACGATGCGGTTGGTGTGGACATGTTGGACACAGGCAGCGTACATGTCCAGCGCATCGACAACAATGTGGATGCAAAATATACAAAACCGCAAGACATAAGCGGTTACACAAAGCAAAAACAACATGTACAGTATGTCTTAAAAAAGGCCATCGATATAGAACATGCACAAATGTAATAAAAGGTATTAAATAACGTATATAAAAGAACTATTATTTTTATAAATGACTTGTAGGATTTGTCTAGAAGAGGGTAATACCACGTCTGTATGCGATTGTAAAGGTACTCAAGGCCAAGTACATATCAACTGTGTCAAAAAATGGATAGAAATCAGTGGAAAAACAGAGTGTGAACTTTGTCAGACTAAATACCATCCCAAAGTAACTGCTACCTCCAATGTCGGTATATATACATTGGGAATCATGAACGCCATCGTCCATGCGCATATTATTTTGTCATTAATCGAATATTGGGGAAGTATGGAAAAAACACTTTTTTACAGTTTTTTGTTTAATATTATTCAAATTCTTTTATGGTTTCCAATGTACGGTAATAAGAGAGATTCAATTGCTTACGTTGTGGCCTGGTTGATTATCTATTTTGGCGCATCAACATTATTGCAGTTGACTTATAGAATCGATTACGTCCATTTAATTTACGATTATTCGTTAACGCTATTCTTATCAACATGTTGTTGTATTCAATCACTGTTAACAAAATAATTATTTCAATTTTTTATTGATATCCGAAATGCTTTTGTACACGATCGTCGGTTTACCAGGACAGGTTAGATGCATTTCACACGATTCTGTCATGTAAAGTAGCCATCTGTTCTTATTTTGAGCAATTAGAAATGATTTGTCTGTTGGTAATCTAAAAATATGATTTGGAGCAAAAAATGTCCAGTTTCCTATTTTTCTATCATGGTACGTATTCCACGCGCAATACAAACGCATTGCGTGCGGCAATTCTTCGTCTGTAACCATACGCATATCTTTATCCCAATAAGAAGACGGGTTGATGTCTTCTTCGTCAAGTTGATAGGTGTCGGTAAAATGTTTGAGAATATTGATGTCTGTTAGGTTCATGTTTATTTAGAATAGTTTTTTTGGTTCTCTATTCTAAAATTGTAGTTACAACATTTCTGATTCGCTTGTATGGTTAAACAAATGATATCAACTATTTATAAAGTAACCCACCGTGCCACTGTTGTGTATATTTGACGCACCAAAAGCTCGACAGAAGTGCGTAGAAAGGCACACTGTTACAAATGCTTCAAGAGACACACTCGAGCCCCCAACAGACCACTGTACGTTTTTTGGAGAAAATTAAAATCGCCCTTAGAATTACAATTCTCCACAATTGAACAATGCAAGTCTATAGAACAACGTACGAGAGAGCAATTCTGGATCTGGATTGACCATTTTAATCCTAAATTAAACGGACGAAACGAAATAAGAAAAAGAAAGGTCAAACATTTGGAGGATGACGTTCGTCCTGATTGATCACATGCTGTAATAATGTGGAGCTGCTATGAATCGAAGAGATAGAGTAATAATCCATTTGACTTTCCTATGTGACTTTGACTTTCCTAAAAAAATACAAAAGTTTGTTAGTGTGGATTTAAAATCTTGGCCTTAATTACTATTTATTCACCTATTTCATAAAAAATGTATGTCCGATGGATTTTTACTCTATTTGTGGGAATTTGTTGTGTCTTGCAGCTCCGCAATTTTAATAAGTATCGTGTAGAAAAAAGGCGTAAGCATGATGAGGCGCGGGTTTATTTAAATTCTGACGTGTGTGTGGATGCTGTAACTCGTTCGCAATTGGGTACTTTTAATTTGTGCGAGAGTGCTGAACACATAGTGAATGAAAGTCCTACGGAGGCAGCATTTTATGATATAATGAATGATTGGTATCCTTGTGGTCACGGGCGTTGTGATGGTGTTGGTGATTGGCTGTATGGTAATCTTCATTGGTTTGTGATGATGATTTTGATTTTTTCTATGATGTTTTATTTCAAGTATGTGGAACACCAGCGAGATTTAATGTATACGAGGATGCGTTTGCCTCTGATGCAAAATTTACAAAATGCCCAACATGTCGATTAGTAGTATAAAAAGTCCTTTGGGATGATCTAAAAATATGGACGATTGGGATGAACACGAAGTTACATTTGACAAATCTTCGGATTCCCAGAATGATTCTGAGGACGAAGTGTTTGAACATAGCGAGGGTCTTGAAAAAAACGAGACAACTGTGCGTGTCCTTGATACTGAAGAGTCGGAGGACGAAAAGACGAATGCCCAATCCAGTCGTATGATGTCGATGGGTGGTGCACCAGATATGGTTCATCGATTTCAACAGGGTCTTGCGTTGGAATCTAAGATCCGTGAAGATCCTGGATATAAATTTTTAATGTTAGTGTCTGCTTTTTCGAATCGTAAATTGGGAAAATTAGTTTCTTCAACTGGTTCTGGCGACACAGGTAATATTGACAATATTGTGGCTGTTGTGGTGCAAAAAGACACTAAGCATTGGATGCAGGAACCTGAAATTTCCGGCGTTATTTATTTAGCACCTTTTGTGTATGGTCATATTAAGGAGGCCCAGCAAATCTTTAACACGCGCACGCCATTGAAAATGTTGGTGGAAAATACCAAGTATAAAACGTTGTTTGCGCGTTTGGTGGCTATTCGTATGTGTTTGTCGGATATATTGACGGAAAGACCTGGGTTCAACGATAGTTATTTGCGTTTGCATCAACAACAAACGATGGTGTTAAAGGCTTTGAGATGTGTTACGGTTGAAAATATAGATTGGACTAGACCGAATAGATAAAAATTTTGTTAATCATTTTAGAGTACGTTTTTGTATACTTCTCTAGGTAATGTGATGCGTCCTCCTGAGACAACTTTGGGATTGAATAATTTGAAATTGGGAAATTTAGCTTGAATATCTTGAATATTATTCATCAGTTTGTGTAAGACTGGGTGTTCCATGGTAAATGGTGCACTCATTGAATCGGATGCTTTATGGTCTTGTGCAGATGTTGGTGTAATGCGAAGTAAGTCTACTGGGTCGATGTTGTCAATGAAGGAATCAGATGGTGAAAAAGCACAGTGTGTCATCTTTAACGTATGGTTCAGTGAAATGTTATATTCTTCTTCCATTTTTTTTGGCGATTTGATGGATAACTGTCTCATGACTTGTGCATTTGCACTGAGCGAACCTTTCCACATGCATGTGTCAGTGATCTTGGCGCAAATTTGTGCCGAAAGTTCGTCCCAGGAGTAAAACCCAGTTGATTTTCCCAAATTGGATGGGTAGAATTTTTGTTGACCCAGTGTGTTGTACATGCGATACCCTCCAAGACTTGACGATTTGACAAGAATGGAAGACGATGTTTTGACTGCAGCATTGACAAAGTAAACGCTGGAAAGATCTGAAAGGATGCCGTGCGACATGTCTGAGTGTACAAGTTTGGCATCTGTGGAAAGTTGTCCAGCAATGTCGTTTCTCAATTCTTCGACATGTGCTGCAACTGAGTATGTAGTACCAAACTTCATGCGTTTCATTTCGACATCAAGTTCACCAGCAGTGATACCTTCCTGTAACCATTTATTGTAAGCATCCCCTAATGTTTGTTCAGCAGAGACATCTACAACGATGCGGTGTTCGATTTGCTCGCATCCGAATTCGTCGGCGTGTGAGATGGAGTATTCTCCGACAGAATTTCCGATGGTATCAAGATCCAATTGTTGCAAAGACGATTTTGCAACTGAATTTTGGATAGAATATATGGAACGACCTTTGGTAACACAAGGGTGAAACCATGATTTATCCTCTTCTGACAACTTGTATTCTTTTGTGGTTTGTACGACGAGACCTTGTACAACGACGGCCATTCTTTTTGCAAGAGTCGTTTCGTGGTCAACAGAAAAATTAGCGAGAACTGAGACGGATTTCACGTGTTGCGACTGTTTATTGAGTGTGGTTAAAACAGATTCTAAAGCTGCGGTTGTAGCATTATCGAATTTAATAACGGAAGATTTTGTAACAGGGAAAGACATTTTATTTAATCAGTATGACATATTATATAGGGTATTTTGGTTGTTTGGTGTGGGTTCGGTCATCATCCATGATGACGTCCATCTGTCCCATATTTGCGGAGGGTGTTCTATCAAATGTTTTCTATGACCACAATCTGAATCAAGACACCGTTGAATAATTTGTCGTCGCGTTACATCTAACATGTACCAAATAGCATTTCCTTTGTGTGTTCTACCAGCGATCCCACATTTTCTTGATTTAGCTGGTACACAATAAAACCCACTTGATATCATTTTAAGCTTACCCCGTATTGTCATTGCGTTTTCTTTCGAATCAAGCCAATCCAATATTGGATTGAGTGGGTTGCAGCTCATTTTTACACAAGAACCTGTTTGTTGCCTGGTGATTGCCCACTGACCATTTTCTAACCTTTGAAATAAATTGTTTGGGTGTATGGACGTCGATTTGGGTTCAGAGTGATTGATTTCGAGACATTTCAATGGAGTTTGGGTTTCTGTCTGTACCAGAAGTTCCCACCATGGTTTTGTATGTCTTAAAATACGTTCTGAATTGAATTTCCTTGAACCAACGAGGCGAAACATTCTGTTTTTGGTATACACTGCGGTATCAATGGCGTTTGCAATCGGATTGTCTTGCATGGCTAATACGGTTCGTCTGACAAATGCTCCTACGTGATACACATTTTCAAACACGAGTTCTGGGACGATGATGTGGTACGATATTTTATTTTGGGATGATGAGTCGATGATTTCAAGTTTGCATGTTTTTTGATATGCAATTTGTATTGCATGTGCAAAAAATTCGGCTATTTCGTCGATCGAAACTGGTGTGTCGGATTCAATGTCTAAAAACAATCTGGATGGCCTGTTTTCTAATAGACATTCATACCAATGGTGTTCTTTTTTAGTGTCGTAGATTTCTTTTAATGTTTGTAGAGAACCCACGTAAAACTGTTTTTGGCCAGTCGCGGAAACATCTTCAGCAATAATGCATTTGTCTAAAGTACAATGTTCGATAGCTTTGTGTAATGTGTAAAACATAGTGGTTTACTATGTGAGGTTATCTTTGAAAAACAATAGGTGTATCTTATGTGAGTACTGCATCAATTAACTTTTGTCACTTATATAAGGGGACATATTTTTAGTAATAAAATGTCGAAAATTCAACGACCCGCACTTGATTTACAATCTACCACTGAAACCCCTGAATCACAATCTGTATTGAAAACCAGTGTTCCTGCGTCGATCACTGGTGATTCACCCAAGGAAACGTATACTACCAGAGTTGTGTTCGAATCGAATGCTACTGCCAAACAAATGGAACATGGTGTTATTGTTCAGCTAGCCAATGCAGCCCACGTGTTTGCTGCGACCCAAGACGGAGTTGATGTTGGGAAGGGAATTTTGACGTCCATCAATGTCAAATCCATTTACTCAGATTGCTCCGAACCTGTTACGTTTGCCCTTAACTTGTTCAACGCTTCTGAAAAGGAACCCGCTATCAAGAACAATGAAGGTTGGTTGCACACCCCACAAAAGACCGACTTTGGTACTGAAGCTACCGCCAGTGATGATCAGGGTTACCGTAATCTCTTAGCTGTCATGCCGTACGAGAAATCACGTTCAGAATTGAATGTCTACGAGCCAAACGAGATTGCTTCAGACCGTTACATCGAACAGTACGGCAATTTGTCTACACAAAATCTCTACGATGGCGTTGTCGCCTTCCCAGGTGAGCAGTACTATCTCGTCTCACAGGACCATGTGGTCCTTAATGTCATCCGTCAGAATTGGGAGCAGCTCGGCATCAACGTCGACAACGAAGCCCGATTTAACGGAAAGTATGTCCAAGTTCCGGCCCACGTGTTCGATCGTGTTATTAGCGACCTCCAGTCCCACGTCCTCGCCCGTATGCCTTTCACCGATTTGAACGACGTCCGTGCTAAATTTACTTCGAAACCAACGTCGCACTACGTTGACAATCACCCCGATGGTGAAACCGGAATGTACAAAGTTTGTGTCGAATTGCAGATGAACTACCAATTTCCAGCGTCAACCGAAACCACTGAAAGTAAATAAAATATCCTATTTAAATTAAATCATACTTTTTAATATATTCATGTGTTCTCGCTGTGAACAACCTGTACATCGTAAAAAATTATGCTACGAACATTGGAAAGAACTACGCAATTCACGATACCATTGTACTTGGCAATCTTGTCATAATCCTATTTTTGCACTCACTTTATGTAGATCACACTACCGCGCCGCAAATGTAGAATGTAACGTCGAAACATGTAGAAGACATGTCTTTTGCAAACAAGTATGTTCTTATCATTACAGGAAAGGAAATATACCACCACTAAAAAAATGCGTTCTGTGCAAACAAAACGTTTATATGAATAGTAAATGCTTTTACCATTTTATACACCGCTCATGCATCAAATGTGACCGTCCATCTTTTTCCAAACAATTATGTAAGCGCCATTATATGCGCCATTGGCGTTCTCAAGTATATCGAAGGATAGGTCCAATAGCTACGAACGAAACAAACCCAGATATAACACATGCTACCCCAGAAACAACAAACCAGAGTCCAGAAACCCATTCATCAGGATGACAATCCGCCATTTGAAGAACATTTTTCAGCTATATATAGAGAATTCTAGATACACAAGGATGTCGTTTTTTACAGACATAAAACAAAAGCGCTATGTGTTAAAGCCCATCGTTCATAATAATTTATATGTTTTATTTAAAAAACAACAATCTGTTTTATGGACAACCGAAGAAATCTCATGGGACAATGATAAAAAAGACTGGGAAACTCTCGATCCCGCAGCACAACATTTTTTACTTCATATCATAGCCTTTTTTGCTTCCTCGGATATGTTAGTCATGGACAACCTTATCGGTCAATTCATGTCTGAAGTGACCGTTGCCGAATGTCGTATTTTCTATACGGTACAAGCCTACATAGAGACAATTCATTCAGAAACGTACGCAACAGCACTCGAAATATTTGCACCCAAAGAACGACGCGCACAATTGTTTAACGCACTCGAACAAGAACCCACCATTCAAGCAAAAGGAAAATTTGCAGAAAAATATATGGAGAAATCACGTCCATTTGAAGAGAGATTATGGGCTTTTTGTATTTTTGAAGGTGTCCTTTTCGCAGCCTCGTTTGCTTCTTTGTATTGGTTACGAACAAAAAATAAATGTAAAGGACTCACGTTTTCGAATGAATTAATACAACGTGACGAATCTCTCCATGCTATGTTTGGCATTGAAATGTTAAATATGTCGGCAGCAAAAGGTCGTGGACTCGATACGAAACGTGCTGTTCATATATTAAAAGAAGCAGTGGTGATTGAGGAAAATTTTATACGAAAAGCGTTACCAGAAAATTTAACAGGATTGGCGACAGAAGATGTGATTGAATATGTGAGATATTGCGCAGAACGTTTACTTACGATGTTGAAAGGAGAGCACGAATTACCTTGGAAGGCGTCGCAACCTTTAGCGTTTATGGACATGATTTCGATAGATAGTAAAACGAATTTTTTTGAAGCTCGTGTAGCAGAATATACGATGGCGTCGGTGGGAAACAGTATCGAAGACACAAGTTTTTCTATGGATGCTGATTTTTGAAACGACATTTACATACTAAGGAGGGTCAAATTTTAGAGAGACGAAGTAATAATGAAAACATAGATATTATATAAAAAAAAAAACCCAAAATTACCACATATGTTTTTTATTATTTATGAAATATAAATTAGAACACACTCATGTCATTAATGTCAGTCCAATTTAATAAGCTGAATTCATGGGTCAAAAAATACAACGAAAATTTTCCAAAATTACTCACATCTTTACAAGCATTGTCCGAATTCGTTGGACATGACGATATCAAAGAAACCATAGCAAAAATGGTACTGTTTTTCATCTCTCAATATGAATTCAAGACACCACTTCGTAGGTCGAAAAGAAAAAGAAAAACACGAACAAAAACCAATAAACGCACACGTACAATCTCAGAAATGTATGATGAAGATGAAGACGAAGACGAAGATGAAGACTATACGCCAGATATTGGTGACGCGAAACTGGCTCTAATTGCTCTTCTCACCCACACTCTTCAACAACAAGATGATTCAGATTCAGACGACGAACCTGAAGAAGACCCACCTTTTGTGGCAAAATGTAAAGAACGACTAAATGTGTTACAAGGCCATTTTGTCCACACATTATTATTAGGGAAACCAGGGACTGGCAAAACGACGTTCGCCACCCTTTTAGTCGATGTATGGGACGCACTCGGAATTATTGACAAACGTCGCTTTAAAATTACAAGAAGATCCGATTGGGTCGGAAAATACCAAGGACATTCCGTTGCCAAAGCAAAAAAACTCATCGAATCGGCCAAAGGAGGTGTGATATTTATTGACGAAGCCTATTCGTTAGTGTCGTCCAAAGACGGAGACGACATGTATGGCCAAGAAGTATTGACAGAAATCGTCGAAGCAATGTCCAATGTCGATAAACAAGTCATTTTTATCATGGCTGGATATGAAAATGATATGAAGCAATTATTTACACATAACGCTGGATTGGAAAGGCGGTTTGGGTATGTATATAGATTTCAAACTCCTGCCTCCATCATGATTGAACATATTTTTTACAAACAGTTAAAGGAAACCAATTGGAAAGTCTCAAGAAGCCAACGCACAGAAATTAAGAATTTTTTTGGGCGTCATTTTAAAAATCTGGTACATGGCGGCGGTTCAACGCACCAACTCATTTTCCACAGTAAACAATCTTCTATTGTCCGTCAATTTCCAAAAAAAAATGAACATATGTTAAAATTAGCGGATTTAGAAGACGGTATGAAAACATACCTACAACACGCACAAGTATTTAAGAAAAAATCACCACCACTAAATATGTATTTGTAAATATTGTAAATATTCTCTATAAAAAGCAGCAATTTTTTTTAAATGGTCTCCTGTCGGTCTTTATCTTGGATCCTATGTTTTTGGTCATTGATTTTTACCTATACTCTTCTCACCCACAAACAGTTTTCAAATAAAATAAGAATCGTACCTCTCATACTATTGTTCTGCTCAATATCAGTGGGCGCCGGTATATTAATTTATGAAAAAGTTGTCAAATATACAAAAACCATCATATGGTTTGCTTTTTGGTCTTTATTAACATGTATTGGTATGATACTATACACCATGAACTGGGTCGATGATGTGTTCATCAATATATACATTACCATATTTTCAGCATTCGCGTCCATATTTTGGTGCGTCACCAGTCACGCAGAAAAAGTCACCGCACCAGGGCTACATTGGTACATTTGGTCAGGCACAATCATCGTCACCCTCTGCTGTGCGTTTCATAATTCGTCGGATACCGCCATCACTGTCTACATCGTCAATTGTATTCTTATCAGTTTCATCAATATCGGTTACTTGTACAACATATACATGGTACAACCCTCTGGAAACCGCAGATGTAAACGATGGTGGCGCGTTATCGCTTGTTTCGCATTGTCTATCGCACTTCTTGTAGGAAGCATTTTACACAAAACAGAAGAAATGACACCAAATGAATGGGATCTGTACATCCTGGTCCTCGAAGGAATAATACTCCTTTTTGTATGTGTGGATTTTATAATTGGATTTTATCAAGATCGTGTTTACGAACAATTACCACAACAAGAACAGGATGTTTTATGATATCGCAATGGTGCTCTCATTTGTGTTCATTTTTTTATTAACCCACGCAGCATTCAACAACGGGCGTTTAATATGCTTATGGACTTGTAAATTAATTGTTGCAATTTACATTTGGTTTTTATTATGGATAATGACGCAAATAAACAATTTACCAGAATGGCAAAAAGAATTACAAACTTCTATCCAATACGTTATGAACGGAACCGCATTCAAAGAATTTCGCACAAGCTTATGATTATTTTTCTTCAATCGTCAAAGGCACACTTTGGAAATACGCATTCGGAATATAAGTTTTTACATCACCATGACTTGCACACACATACAACAGTCCCACATGTTCCACCGTCAACTTTTGTTCATTGAACAGGATTACATTGCCTTTGGCGAGAGTCGTGCGTAATGTAGAACCAGCCAAAAAAGAAAGAATATAAGGTTGTAAAGCATAACCAATACCAATTGAAAAGCCACCGAGAATAGATGTCACAGCCGTCTCTCCAAACAAATGTGAAATCAAAAAGACAACAACGATTCCCAAAAAAGCAAACTGCACCAATTCAGAGTCATACACATCTATATCAAAGTACGAATGCAAACACCAATAAATCGCACCAGCAAACACATGCGCCACAATAAACGCACCGAGACATATCAAAATATCATCAAGAGAAAGCCATATACTTTGTAGTAATAATTCAAAAGATTGATACATTTTTATTGTACTAATCTATATTATATACCATTTATTCCAAATTGATCAGTTGTCAACAATATTTTCTGCATACACTTTTGAAGTGTACCCATCGTTATAATTGTAAATATTATAACCACAAACGTTGTAGATTGGACAAACGAACTCCAGTCAGAACGTAACCCTATGCACATTGCAAATGAGATCGCACCACGGATACCACACATCGAAACAAACAACAACGTACGGATCGTCCATTGCTTGCGGCCAAACAAACGTAAACATCCGCCCATCACAAACATCACAAGAACCCGACTCGTAACACACGCAATTAAAATTAAAAATGACAACCCGGCCTTTGACATATCGTACGTATGCAGCGCCAACCCCAGCGTTAAATATACATAAGCCTCAACGATAACAGACATATTCGTGATTGAAACCTTCACTTCGTTAGAGGGATTCAATAAGGAACCATACATAAACAACCCAACAATACCAGATATACCAACATATTCACATGTTGCATACACCATCAACGCTACCACAAGATGAATAGAAACGTTTTTTATTTTTGTTTCACGCATCGAAAATGCACTCAATGCACCAAAAATAGCCGACAAACACATGAATAATATTGACGTTCCCAGCGCACGCACAGGTATCCAGCGATTCAACACCTGGTGTTGAACAGACATTGTCGAAAATAATCGGACAAAAACAACCGCAATAGCATCATTCATCACCGCTTCGTTTTCCAACACCTCCGCAATAAAAGTATCATCCAAAGATTTCGATAACATAATTGTCGCTACTGTATCCGTCGGAGCCAAAATCGATGCCATAGATAAAGCATCCACCCACTTCATTTCAGGGACAATCACCCGGATTCCCCAAGCAATCATACCAATACTACTTATTGTACCAGGGAACGAAAAGGCCAAAGAAGACATCCAGGTGTTACGCAACGATTTTACGTTAAACTTAAACGACGAATTCAGCAAAATAATAGGCAACAACAAGTATAAAAATAATTCTGGTGCAAAAACAAATGGAACATCGTTTGTACTTTTCCATAAGGTTGAAACAACCATACCTATGACAACGGCGATGACTGAACTAGGAATCCAGTTCACGCGTTCATCATTCTCCCAACAAATAACAATTAGCAGTAATATTGAAAGTACAACGAGTTCGAGGCCTATCACCTCATGATCCATTTAACAAAAATAAAGTTTGTTTATATATTACCATGGTAAAATCCAATATATTACTTTTACACACGCATCCAAAGGTTGAACAATTATACTTTCATTCACTAACGAAATATTACCATTGCCCCTCACATCCAAATATATATTGTCATAATTAGAATATATTTTACAAGAAAGCACCGTAGTTTTAATACAATCTTCGATATTCCACGCTTTGACAACAGTACCGTCACAATAATCCAGTATACCACCCACTTGGGGAGATTCCAGGACAAGAGTATCCATCTGTGTAACAAGTGAAAAATAATACGACCAGATCTGAAACATCATTGTACACAGAACAGCACAAACAGTAAATAATAATGTTATACGCCCACACCATATTAAAGAACGATTATCACACATAGTAGTTTTTTCAGCCATTATATTTAATTTTTATGCTGTATTTATATTATTTTTTGACGCTTTGTTTGGCTTTCGTTAGTACTCTTTTCGTATTCAGTTTCTGGTTTATCAGTTGGTGAATATGCAGGGCTAGTTGGTGAATATGCAGGGCTAGTTGGTGAATACGCTGGGCTAGCTGGTGAATATGCAGGGCTAGTTGGTGAATACGCTGGGCTAGTTGGTGAATATGCAGGGCTAGTTGGCGAATACGCTGGGCTAGTTGGTGAATATGCAGGGCTAGCTGGCGAATACGCTGGGCTAGCTGGTGAATATGTCGGGCTAGCTGGACTAGCTTTCTTTTCGGCGGGTTGTTGTGGTTGTTGTGGTTGTTGCCATGCGGGTTGTTGGGACTGTTGCCATGCGGGTTGTTGTGGTTGTTGCCATGCGGGTTGTTGTGGTTGTTGCCATGCGGGTTGTTGTGGTTGTTGCCATGCGGGTTGTTGTGGTTGTTGCCATGCGGGTTGTTGGGACTGTTGCCATGCGGGTTGTTGGGACTGTTGCCATGCGGGTTGTTGGGACTGTTGTGGTTGTGATTGTTGTGGTTGTTGTGGTTGTGATTGTTGTGGTTGTTGTGGTTGTTGGTCTTCTTGTGCATATGTTGTGTGTGTTTCCCATTGGTTGTTTGCTTGTCCCGACCAATCGCCAAATAAATCTTCTTCTTCTTCTTCTATTAGTTCGTCAGGCTTCCAGTCGTCGGCGTCCCATATTCCCTGGTACAATTTGTCAGTGACTACGCCGTTGAAATGCGACCCACAACGAGGTGCTTTACCGACAAGAAGTTGTTCTGATACACCGTTCAATTCGTCGTAAAGATTATTGACGGCAGCATGGTGCAATATTTCAACTGGTTGTTCGAATGTCGCGCGTTTCAACGGCGTGGCACCGTCCATCATTCTTTTGACGCCGTGTCTGTTTAAAGCGTTAATACCACCACTCCACGTCATCCAATCGATCATGATCATCATGTGACGTATGTTGACGTAACCACCGTCAAACGACATGATTGCATGTATTTCTGCCAATAATTGAGCTCTTGCGGCTTCAATACCGTATGTATCACGAATGGCAAAGATGTCGTTGCATTGTATGCTTTCTTGAATGACGGATGCGATTCCATGTATGTGATGTAGATCGATTCCTTCTGTATCAATAATGAATTTCGAATCTTCTGTGCGTATATTTACGGCGGGTATTTTTGAGGAACCTTTGATGGTGGTGTCAAGAAATGTTTTTGCGTGAACGTAGAAAGTGTCGTCTTTGACGGGTCTCGCTAATAGTGTGATATTTCCTGTTACATTGTCAGAATATGCCAAAATCAATTGGCGGGATATATTGAGTGTGCGTATTTTGTTTATGATGGAATATATGTTGAGTCCACGTTGGACCATTTTTTTCCTGTTGATGATGCATCTTAATATTTTGTTGGGTTTCTTCGCGATATTCCACCGCTTGTTGTCTGGCATTAATAAATATTGGCGAACTACATCTTTGTCGATTTCAAAGTCGTGTCTTTCTAGAATATCTCTTATGGTTGTTCTTTGTATTTCTGTTTTCAATTTCCACGCGCTTTCTGGTCTCAGAATGGTACTGTCGTTTGAAAAAACAGTGAGTACTGGAGTTTTCATTTTAGAAGATGCGTTAATGAGTTCTTCGAACCTTGGCATGCCTAGTGTGACGTTTTTTGCACTATTTCCTGCTTGGTGAAAGGTATTTAAAGTATTGTGAACAAATACGCCATTTGCAAGCATGAATGATTGCAACTGTTCATTAACAGTAAAATCATAGACCAAGGCATCCGATTCATATTGATTAATACTTTGTATTGGGTCCCACCAAACGTCTGCTTGAATGGCTTGTTCCAATTCTTTTAATATATTTTCAGGGATATTGTTCTGCTGTGCTTTGATGAACAAAGTACGTAGCATGTGAGGAGTAATTCCTTTACCTCGGCTGTTGATGCGATTAATTTCCTTTCGTGTTGAAGTTGCAGGCATGTGTGTTCGTAATGCAGATAGTACCCCAGACATGCCGGGAATACGTGCTTGAAAACCCTTTTTAAATGTAAGATTGCACATTTGGTCCAATCTTTCTTTTTTAATCTCCATTGAAAATCCTACATGTTCTCTGAATTTTTTAGCAAACACTGCAGGAATACTTGCTTCCCAAATTAAACCTGGAACCCCAGCAGGTGTTTTGTATTTTTGAATGTAGCATGGGATACCAAAGCGTGCTAAGCATAGCGAAACCATTTCAATAAGAGATTTTGACACTGAATGAGAACGAATTTGATTATTATTCAGAGTGCAGTTAATATTACCATCCCCATCAAAATAGCTTTGCAATAATGCACTCACAAACAGGTTCGGTGCCGACAAAACCCATCCAGGCATAGTTTTGGTATGTGATATATTACCAAAATTTTGTGAGAAGTAGGCAGCAAGTTCCCGTGAATGAATATTCACAGTTGTCATTTCTTTACTACCTAAAGTATGTTCCGACGGTGCTTTGCGATCAATGTAAACATTTAGACCAATACTATCAGCAAATTGTTGACCAATTGTTCTGCACCAGTTGTCATCTGTTCCGCAAAATGAAATTGTATTTTTATTACAAAAACCTTCAGCCAACATAGCACCAACAAAATGTCCATTAATTGCATTTAGTTCAATTGGTTGCCGTGTAATGGTGTCGTGTTTTGGTAGGTTTTTCACAATTGGCAAAGCATCACCAATCACTAATTCGTGACCAGGCATTGCTACAATACGATTGTTTCTTCTAACAAGGAAACTGTGCGATGCTGTCATATCGAGTGTACGACTGTGTACTGTATTAACATTTAACATAGTACCGTTTGCGGGGTGTCTCGAGACATGTGTAATATTTGTCCATTTAACATCTTCAGTCGGCGAAACACCAATACACTTCAAATGTGAAACAGGCATTTCTTGAGATTCCCGAGAAGTATTGTCAATAATAGAGTCAATAAGTTGTCCAATTTGCACTCGTTTAACTGTTCCACTGATATCAATCATCACTTCTGTATCGTAGGACGCTGACATTTGCATCGTAGGTTCACCAACTGACTGTGCAGCGATTGTCCCTACCATTTCTCCTGGTGCGACGATGGATTTGAACCATTTTTGGATTAAAATGTCTGTGACTGTTTGAAGTACACTCGGCGAACATGTGTGATGCACCATTGTCGCGATCACGTACGAGTGTATCATGATGTTTGATTTGACTGCTTCTAACAATGGTGTTATTATGTTTCTTGTTGTGTTTGCATCTGTTGTTCCTCCATCTTGGTAATTTTTTAGAATTCTAGCGCATGGAACAACAATTGCCCATTTTTCTTCTAATTTTTGAAATGTTTTCCATTCTTTCCACGCTTCTGCTAATTCAGGCCAGTCTGGATCATATGGTGGAGTGGGCATGTCGTCAAATGGACATGTCATCATTTCATGATACATGCCATCTAATCCATCTTCACCATACAAAAATTGCATTACGCGCTGCTGTGAATCACGCACAGTTGTGTCGTTTGCAACATGAATGGATTCCATTGATTTGACAAGACGTCGCTGAATATATCCACATGTTGACGTTTTGACGGCTGTATCAATTAAGCCTTCTCTCCCACCGACTGTATGATGCCAATATTCGTCGGGTGTGAGTCCGTCAATGTATGAATGTTTGACAAATCCTCTGGAACGAACGGAGTCGTCACCTTTTTTAAACATTGGTAATGTTCTTCCACCAAGAGTCGCTTTCATCCGTTGGCCTGAGCAATTTTGCTGACCGACGCAAGCTTGGATTTGCAGAACGTTGACCATAGATCCTTTTGAACCCGATTGAACCATTCTTCCTAAACAATTTTGAGAAGTCATGGCTTTTTTTGCGATTAATCCCATGGAATCGCGTGTTTGGTTGAGCATGCGGTTTATTTTCCCTTCGGCTTTGTCACCATGTGTTTGCCGCAATAACTCTACCTCTTTGTCGACGTTGGCACATGCGTTTTTTACATGTTGTGCTGTTTCTGGTGAAATGCGCATGTCACCAATTCCAATGGAGAAACCTTGACCTGAAAACCAGATATGATTTATTCTTTGACATTCGTTAATGAATTGACAGGTGCGGTCGGCTCCGTAATCATTATGCAGACGGTGAATGATTGAACCGTGCGAGCGCCCGAGTGCTTTTTTGCCCAGGGGTCCGTTTAACAATTTTCCACGGACGATCCAATCTTTCCACATGAAATCTTTGGGAAATAGTAATGAAAAGCATTGTCGTCCCGTCCATTTGTTGTCCACTGTCGATGGAGGCAATTCCGCTCCTTCTATCCACATCATCATGTTGCACATGTCTGCTTTGTCTAACCAGACACCTTCTTGTGTCATCATCCAGGAGGATAACAAAGTGTCTTGCACAATACCCATGACGGGTTTGTTAGATTGTGGTGTGATAATGTTTTTCGCCACGGCCATCAATTCTTGTGCGTCTGCTCTGGACTCGTGGGTTTGTAACGCGTGTAAATTCATTTCGTCACCATCGAAGTCAGCATTGTATGGTGTTGTGCAGCTCAAATTTAAGCGAAACGTCTTTCCAACTGTCATAATTTTTGCCCTATGACACATGATGGACATTTTGTGAAGCGAAGGCTGTCGATTAAAGAGCACGAGATCTCCGTCTCTTAATTGCCTTTCAACCGAACATCCTACTTGCAAATCTACTTGACCGCGCATCGATTTAACGTCTAGTCGTGAACCATCTTTGCGAATGACGTATTTGATTTTTTCGTCTTGTGTGCGTATCATCGAACATAATTTTTCATAATTAAATCGGTTGACATTTTCTACTACGGTTAGAGTTTCAGCAACATGTTTGGGAATACCCACGTCACGCATATCCATCATTGCGTCGCCCGTAATTACAGTTCTAGCGGTGAAATTACACCTCTTACCCATCAAAGTTCCACGAATACGACCTGTCTTTCCCCGTAGACGTTCGGAAATCGATTTTTGTGTAGTTTTGACATTTGTTCTCATTCGCGTTTGGTCAATGTACATATGCAGTGCATCTTGTACGCGTGTCCTGGCATGATTCAAAACAACTGAATTTTCGTCTTTAGATTTTTTATAACTGTTTGCGATTCTCAAAACATACAATAATCTTCTTGTGATATCGTCTTCTCCGCGGACTTCTTCACCATCTAATGTTGGACTTGGCCGCACACAATTGGGTGGTATGGGTAATACTGTTAATATGAGCCACGAAGGATGAAATTTAGGATTGTTGT
>Ga0307994_1000866_pt1 | contig 19547 bp, 21 predicted proteins | sample EllFjometagen261_FD_203171 | JGI IMG/M metagenome (GOLD analysis project Ga0307994, IMG submission 203171) | Marine microbial communities from Ellis Fjord, Antarctic Ocean - #261 | ecosystem: Environmental > Aquatic > Marine > Unclassified | place: Southern Ocean | collected 2014-11-02 | reverse complement strand
ATTTTCAAACTATTTTAAAAAGTTCAGTTCTAAGGAATAGAAACAATTATTAATTAAAAACTTAAAATTTATGACAACTTCAATTTCTAAAAAGAGTATTTTTAAATCAAGTATTCTATTTTTTACACTTACAGCCATTATTTTATCAGCTTTATTATTTACATCTTGTTCTGATAACTCAGACTTAACGTCAGATGATACTGCTTTAATCAAAAAGATTGAAATTGCTGCAAAAACGACAATAGATGTAACTGGATTACCATCTGCAACTGATAACGCTTTTAACGGCGATTTATCTGATAGTTTTGCGGAAAATGTAGAATTAGCAAATGGTTTAGGTTATAAAGTATCAATAATTTCAGATAATGATGAACGTGCGGAAAAAGATGCGTCTGTTTATTTTAATTTAGAAGGAAGACAATTAGAGGATAGAAGAGAAAACTCTATTAGAAGAAGACATAGATGTTTTAGTTTCTCTTTTTCAATAACTTTTTTCATGCCAGATAACTCTACAATCACTCTAGAAAGTAGAGAAGATTGGGTTTTAGTAAAACAATGGTATCGTGCAAACCCTGATGCAAATGAGCGTCCAGAATTAATTTTCCCTGTTGATATTATTTTAAATGATGGAACAATACAAACATTATTAAATATTGATGAATTAAGAGATGTTAAAAGTGCTTGTAGAGAAAATAGAAGTCAAAGAAAATGTTTTAAACTTGTATTGCCAGTTAGTTTTACGATGCAAGATGCAACTGTAATTGATGTTACTGAAAGAGCTGATTTTAGATTACTGAAAGAATGGCATATTGCAAATCCGGATGCTACAGAAAGAGGAAGTTTAAATTTTCCAGTAGATGTAGAATATAGAGACGGCACTATCGTAACAATAATTAATCAAACAGAATTCGATGCAGCTAAAGAGGCATGTAGAATTTAATTTATAAATTTGTGCTTTAGATTTTTAAGAGTTAAAAACAATAAAAATGAAATTAAAAACCATCATATTATCTTTAAGCTTTCTGGGTTTGATGCTATTTAATACAACAGTTTTTGCTCAAGATTCTAGTTTTAGTTTAATTCAAAAAGAGCTAACAGAACAACAAAGAGGATTATTGCAGAAAGAAAAAGAGGTAATGAAAACAAATCGTGAAGCTTTTAAAGCCTCACTTACCAAAGAGCAGTTAGCTATTTTAAGAGACAAAACAATTTCTAAGAACGAATTAAGAAAGCGTTTAGTGGCTACATTTTCTGGGAATCAAAAAAGCATGGTTAAAAACCAACAAGTTAGTTTGAGAAAAACCAGAGATAATTTTAGGAAAACGCTTACAGGTGAGCAAAGAAAAATGCTAAAAGAACGAATTGATAAAATTAGAAAATCTAAAGACAGAGGAGAACTTAAAGGAGGGCCAAGAATAAATAATGCTAATAATGGAAGAAAAAAAAGAAACAGAGGTAATTAGCATTTAACTATTTATGACACATCTTTTTCAAGAATTAAAAAACACTATAAAAGTTTTTGGGTTGCTATTGTTTTCAATAGCAACCTCTTTTTGTTCTTATGCACAAGAAGAAAATTTAGAGGATTTAGATGGTTTAATAGATGAGCTTTTCTTTAACAATCAACAGTTTTTAGATGAGTTAATAGAAAGTGATTTTTCTTTCAATTTTTTATACACTTCAGTTTCTTATAATAGCAATACTTTCTTCTCAGGAAGAGATTCTGGTACAGATCAATTCAATGCTATTCCACAAGTTTCTTATTATCATTCTTCAGGATTTAACGCAAGTATTTCAGGTGTTTATTACCAAAATTTTGATCCAAATTGGGATTTCACGAGTGTTTCTTTAGGATATTTTAAGGCTATAGGGAAAAATAAAAACCTCCTTTATAATGTAGGTTATACAAAGTATTTTTATACAGACGATTTTGATGACTTCACCAATTCTTTAGATGTAAGTCTTGGAATCAGAAATAAAAATAGGACTTTAGGTACATCAGTTTCTGCTTCTTACCTTTTTGGTACTGACAACTCTTATCAGATTATATCGAACACTTTTGCTAATTTAACACTGAAACGAACTTCAAAATTTGCTTTGCGTTTTAGACCAAGTATTAATTTTATTATAGCAAAGCAAACGTTAGCATATAGTAGAATAGTTTTTTTTAACGGACAAAGAACATTGAAAACTTTTAATTATGATGTTTTTGATTTACTGAATACACAACTTAACTTTCCGATTTCTTTAACCACCAATTCTTGGGATTTTGAAGTAGGCTACAACCTAAATTTACCAAATGCTTTGGCCAATGAAGATCCACTAAAAACGACAGGATTCCTTAATTTGTCTGTAGGTTATATGTTTGATTTGAATAAATAGAATTTAAAAACTTTTTATTTATCAATATTAATCGTAATATTGCGATTAATAAATTAAGATGGGTGTAACCAAGTCAGAAATATTTACGGAAGAACAAAATAACATTGCTGCCATTGCAAAAGTGTTAGGTCATCCTGCAAGAATTGCAATTTTAGAGTTTTTAATCAAGTTGAAATCTTGTGTTTGTGGAGATCTAGTAAAAGATATTGGTTTGGCGCAACCAACGATTTCTCAGCATTTAAAAGAGCTAAAAAAAGTAGGCATTATAAAAGGAAAAATAGAAGGCACCAGTGTTTGTTATTGTATCGATCAAGAAAATTGGGAGAAGATAAAAAATACTTTGGGGCAGTTTTTAAATAAAAATTCAACAGGAAGCTGTTGCTGAAAAAAGAATTATGAAATTATCAGAAATTAAAAAGCACTTAAAAAGTTTAGATAAAATAGGGTTTCAATTACCAGATGGAACATTAGTTCCCCGCCATTTTCATGTAACAGAAGTTGGTAAAATAACCAAGGATTTTATAGACTGTGGAGGTACCGTTAGAAGTGAAGCTCTTATTAATTTCCAACTTTGGGAAGAAAACGATTATGATCACAGATTACATCCAGAGAAATTAATCAATATTATAGAATTGTCTGAAAAGAGGTTTCAATTTGATGATTTAGAAATTGAAGTAGAATATCAAGGAAAAGAAACGATTGGTAAATACAATTTAGATTTTAACGGAACTAACTTTTTACTAACCTCAAAAATTACAGCTTGTTTGGCATTAGAAGCTTGCGGAATTCCAGTAGAAAAGACAAAGGTTAAAATAACTGATATTCAAAGTTCTTGTTGCGACCCAACTTCTGGTTGTTGTTAGGAGATTTTCTTTCTAAAATCCAAATAGCGTATTACACAATTGTGTAATACGCTATTTGGATTTTTAATCTTGATAAGATAGTACCTAAAAATTTGGCGCTGTGTTCATTCGAAAAGGTAGCGTCTTTTTTACATGCTAGCTTTCAAATACAAGACATTCCAAATTTATTTAGGTTATTCTACATCTTTAGAATTCTCAGAATACGTTCTCCATTTTTCTAAACAGTCAACCATATCTTGAGGAATGTCAGAATTAAACTGCATAAATTTTCCAGTTGTTGGGTGGGTGAATCCTAATGTTTTTGCATGTAAAGCTTGTCTTGGTAACACTTTAAAACAGTTGTGTACAAATTGCTTGTATTTGGTAAAGGTTGTTCCTCTTAAGACGTCATCTCCTCCATAACGTTCGTCGTTAAAAAGAGTATGACCGATATGTTTAAAATGCGCTCTAATTTGGTGTGTTCTTCCTGTTTCTAATTTACATTGTACTAAAGTTACATATGTTAAACGTTCTAAAACCTTATAATGTGTAACAGCATGTTTTCCAAAATCGCCATCAGGAAAAACATCCATCTGCAAACGGTTTTTTAAACTTCGTCCAATATTCCCTACAATACTGCCTTCATCATCTTCCATATTACCCCAAACTAAGGCATAATATAAACGCTCTGTAGATCTGTCGAAAAATTGTTTAGACAAGTTTGTCATGGCAAATTCAGTTTTTGCTACGACTAATAATCCACTAGTATCTTTGTCAATTCTATGCACTAAACCCGGTCTTTCGTTAGAATTCGTAGGCAAATTTTCTACATGATGAATTAAGCCATTTACCAACGTTCCAGAATAATTTCCGTGACCTGGATGTACAACCATTCCTGCAGATTTATTTACGACAATTACAGCGTCATCTTCATACACAATGTCTAAAGGGATATCTTCTGCAACCAATAAATTTTCTGCTGGTGGATATGCCAAAACAACTCTTACAACATCATTTGGCTTTACTTTATGACTCGATTTTATAGCAATATCATTTACGAAAATATTACCAGCTTTTGCAGCTTGTTGTATTTTGCTTCTTGTTGCATTTTCAATGAAGTTCATTAAAAATTTATCAACTCTTAAAGCCTCTTGACCTTCGCTAGCGGTAAATCTGTAGTGTTCGTACAAATCTTCATTTTCAATATCTTCAGAATTATTTTCTTGCATGTTTTTATTTTAGTTGGAAAGTTTCAAAGTAATAAAGTTTGAAAGTTGTGAAGTTTTTATTTTTGATTACTCTAATACCTTTTTCCATTACCTAGAACTAACTCAATAATAGCGTTTTTTGGTAATTTATCATTCGGATTTATTTTTTTTCCTTTGTGTCTTAAGCCTCTTACCACATTTTTACCGATATCTTTTACATAGGTATAGTTTGTGCCTACAATAAAACCAATCGCTTGTAGTTCAGAAATCGCCTGTCTTTTTGTGCGTCCGTTTAAATCATTAACTGTAATATCTCTATATTTAGAAGGATTTAAAGTTAAATAAATTTTACGTTTTTCTTTAACGAAATCACCAGCTTCTGGACTTTGTTCAATTACAGATTTGTTAGGATAAGTAGGGTTGTAACTTGCACTATCAATCACTTTAAAATCTAAATATAATTCTTTTAATGTCTTTTCTGCCTCTGTAATTGTTAGTTTATTTAAATCTGGAACTTGTATTTTTTGATCATGATTTGTAGTAACATTTAGCCAGAATTTTAATATAAAAACAATAACAACTAAACCAATAACTGCAAAAGCAATTTGTTTAAAAAAAGATTTACTTTTAAGAAACTGAACAATACTCATTTTTTGATTTTTTAGAACGTACAAAGATATAAAAACTAAACGTTGTTGTTTCTATTTATATTTTGATAAATTTGTTTTTATTATTTTACAATTGATGAGAAAAAATATAGCTATTGTAATGGGTGGGTTTTCATCCGAAGTTAACATTTCCTTAAAGAGCGGAAATGTGGTTTATAGTCATTTAGATAGGGAGAAATACAATCCTTTTAGAGTACATGTTTTAAAAGAAAAGTGGGTCGCTTTAGATGATGAAGAGCATGAATATCCTATAAATAAAAACGATTTTTCGTTTACAAAAAAAGGAGATTTAATTACTTTTCATTGTGTATTTAATGCAATTCATGGAAACCCTGGAGAAAACGGAGCATTGCTTGCCTATTTTAATTTAATAGGAATCAAACATACTTCGGCTCCTTTTTATCAAATGGCATTAACTTTTAACAAAAGAGATACGTTAAGTGTGGTAAAAGGATATGGAATTAAAACCGCAATTTCTATCTATTTAAACAAAGGCGATGTTGTAGATCTTGATAAAATTATAACCAAGGTTGGTTTACCTTGTATTATTAAACCAAACAATGCAGGTTCTAGTTATGGTATTTCTAAAGCCCATACGAAAGAAGAAATTTTGCCAGCAATAGAAACTGCTTATAAAGAAGACTCAGAAATTTTAATTGAATCTTTTTTAGACGGAGTAGAGGTTTCTGTTGGCGTTATTCAGTATAAAGGAGCGATAAAAGTGTTGCCGATTACGGAGATTATTACAGAAAATGATTTCTTCGATTATGAAGCAAAATACGAAGGGAAATCTAAAGAAATAACACCCGCAAGAATTTCATCAGAAGAACAGGCTAGCGTGGAATTCATTGCTAAAAAAGTATATACAATTTTAAATATGTCAGGGTTTTCTAGATCAGAATATATTTTTGTGGATGGGGAACCGCATTTTATAGAAATAAATACGGTGCCAGGTTTAACAGAAGAAAGTATTTTGCCGCAACAAGCAAAAGCAGCAGGTATTTCTTTAACAGAATTATTTGATAGTGCTATTGAAGCTGCTTTGTTATAGTGAAAAGTTAAAAGTGTATTAGAATTAAGAGATAAAAACATCAAACACATGAAAAGAGCAATTTTTCCAGGATCTTTTGATCCAATTACATTAGGTCATTACGACATCATTGAAAGAGGTGTAAAATTGTTTGATGAACTCATTATTGCGATTGGCATAAATGGAGATAAAAAATATATGTTTTCTTTGGAAGAGCGTAAAAAATTTATTGAAGATTGTTTTAAACACGAACCTAAAATAAAGGTGGTTACCTACGAAGGATTAACGGTTCATTTTTGTCAAAAAAATAACGTAGATTTTATTTTAAGAGGATTAAGAAATCCTGCGGATTTTGAGTTCGAAAAAGCAATTGCGCATACAAATAGAGATTTAGGTCCTATTGAAACGGTCTTTTTATTAACAGCAGCAAGTACTTCTTATATTTCTTCATCGATTGTAAGAGATGTAATTAGAAATGATGGAGATTACACAAAGTTAGTTCCTAAAGCTGTGAGAGTTAAGTAAATATGAAATACTTTTTTAAAACGATATACTTTTTTTCTTTCTTTTTATTGATGGTCTCTTGTGACAATTCATCCAAAGAAGATCACGATTTTACCACACTTTTCGAAAAATCAAAAGGAACAGAAACACCAACATATAAAGAGGTAATTTCTTATTACACAGAACTTGCAGAAGCATATTCTCAGATTTCATTATTTTCTTTCGGACAAACAGATTCAGGAGAACCGTTGCATTTGGTGGTTTACAATAGAGAAGGGATTTTTAATATTGATGAAATTAAGAATTCAACTAAAAATAAAATCTTAATTAACAACGGAATTCATCCAGGAGAATCAGACGGAATTGATGCTTCCATGTTATTGTTAAGAGATATTGTTCAGAATGATTCTTTAAAAGCGAAGTATGAAAATTCGATGATTTGTGTAATTCCTGTTTACAATATTGGCGGCGCTTTAAATAGAAATTCTCATACAAGAACCAATCAAAACGGACCTTTGGAATATGGTTTTAGAGGAAATGCTAGAAACTACGATTTAAACAGAGATTTTATCAAACAGGACACAAAAAACGCAGCAACTTTTACAGAAATTTTTCATACTGTAAATCCGGATGTTTTTATAGATAATCACGTGAGTAATGGCGCAGATTATCAATATGCAATTACACATTTATTTACACAACATAATAAATTAGGTGGAAACTTAGGAGCGTTTTTACAGGATGAAATGCGTCCTAAAATAGAAACTTCTTTAGAAAATAAAGGAATCAATATTACACCTTATGTAAATGTTTGGGGCACTACTCCAGAAGCTGGGTGGTCTCAATTTTTTGATTCTCCAAGATATTCTACGGGCTATACAACACTCTTTCATACTTTGGGTTTAATGGTGGAAACACACATGTTGAAACCGTATAAAATTAGAGTAGAACAAACACATGAATTACTGTTGTCTGCTATTGATTTTACGGAAGAAAATTCAGAAGTCATTAAAGATTTACGAGCTAAAGCTGCGGATGAAGTAGTCGCGAAAAAAACATATCCGATTCATTTTAAAGTTGATAAAGAAAAGTCTAGAGATTTAAACTTTAAAGGCTATGAAGGTGAATTGATACCGAGTAAAGTAACCACTGGGGAAAGATTGTTTTACGATCAAAACAAACCTTTTGAAAAAGTGGTTAAATATTATGATGAGTATGCTGTAACGAAGGAAATTACAATTCCTAAAGCATATATTTTATCGCAAGGTTGGCATAGAGTTATTGAGCGATTAGATCAGAATAATATTGAATATTCTCTTTTTGATACCGACACAACGATTACTGTTGAAGTATATCATATTAAAGATTTTGAAAGCAGAAAAGCACCTTATGAAGGGCATTATTTACACTATAATACTACGGTAGAAAAAACATCAGAAAATATCAACTTTAAAAAAGGAGATCTATACATTCCAACAAATCAAAATGGCGTTCGTTATTTATTAGAAACGTTAGAAGCCGAAGCGACAGATTCATTTTTTAATTGGAACTTTTTTGATACAATTCTTCAACAAAAAGAAGGGTATTCTAGCTATGTTTTTGAAGATATTGCAGAAAAACTTTTGCTTGAGAATCCATCCCTTAAAAAAGCTTTTGAAGTGAAATTAAATACGGATGAACGGTTTGTTGAAAGTACAAGAAAGCAACTGGATTTCATTTATAAAAATTCACCTCATTATGAAAAAGCACATTTACGTTTACCCGTTTTTAAAGTTTTCTAAATTTTTACGATTGATGAAATTTTTTGCTATTTCATTGGTATTACTTGTTTTTGTTCGCTGTAATACGGCTCCAAATCCGGTTAAAAAAGAGTTAAATGAAATTGCGAAAGAGATTATGACGAATGCAAAAAACTGTACATTTATTACAATTGATTCTTTAGGAGTTGCACATGCAAGAGCAATGGATCCTTTTTTACCAGAAGAAGATTTCACCGTTTGGATGGGAACGAAATCGAGTAGTTTAAAGGTAAAACAAATTCAGAAAAACAACAATGCAACCCTTTATTACTTTGATGAAAAGAGTGTTAGTTATGTTACTTTACAAGGAATTGCAAGCATTGTAAATACCCAAAATGAAAAAGAAAAATATTGGAAAGAAGAATGGAAGAATTTTTATAAAAATAGAACATCAGATTATGTTTTAATAAAGTTTACGCCCAAAACAGGAAATGTAATCAGTGAGAAATATAAAATTTTAGGAGATTCTATTACTTGGAAAACACCTCAAATTAAGTTTTATTAAATCCAAAAACCAACGTTTAACCACATAGTAACATAGAAAATATAGTACTATGTAGCCTATCTTCCTATGTGGTCAGTGATTTAAATTTTGCAAAAAATGGTCAGTGATTTTAGTAGCGAGAACGAATTAGCTCCAAAGTAAATTCTGATTTCTCCCAAAACTTAAGAACGACCAAGCATTCTTGAGAAATCATTTCAATCTACAATTATAAAAAGTTAAAATATTTTCTAAAAATCATTTTATTCGTAACTTGTAGCTTTAAAAATCTATACAGGTGAATAAAACTTTATCAATTAACGGAAAATCGTACACTATAGAAGTACAAGAAGAGATGCCGCTTTTGTGGGCAATTAGAGATATTATTGGTTTAACAGGAACAAAGTTTGGCTGTGGCGTAAGCGAATGTGGAGCGTGTTCTGTGTTAATCGATGGCAAGCTTACAAAATCTTGTAGCATGCCTGTTTCTTATGGAATCGGAAAAGAAATTTTCACGATTGAAGGATCTTCAGAAAATCTAGAATTTTTACGCGAAGCTTGGAATGATGGTAATGTGCCACAATGTGGCTATTGTCAATCTGGTCAGTTAATTGCAGCAACTTCTTTATTAGATAAAACGGAGAATCCTACAAATGAAGATATTGATAAAGCGATGAGTAATAACATTTGTAGATGTGGAACCTATACAAGAATCAGAAAAGCAATTCATAAAGCTGTTGCACTTAAAAACGAATCGATATGAGTAAAATACAGCACGTAAATCGTAGAGATTTTGTAAAATTATTTGGATTGGCTTCTGGCGGAATCTTGTTAGGCTGCAATATATCTTCGGATAAAAAAGAATTTATTCCACAAATGGATGGCGCTTTTGCACCCAACTTATTTGTGCAAATACAGAAAGATGGAAACATTATTTTATTGGCTGCACGTTCAGAAATGGGACAAGGAATTAGAACTTCTTTGGCTTCCGCAATTGCGGAAGAATTAGAAGCCGATTGGAAATATATTACCGTAAAACAAGCAACAGGAGACGCTAAATATGGCAATCAAAATACAGATGGTTCTCGAAGTGTAAGAACGATGTTAGCGCCAATGCGTAAAATGGGCGCAACTGCAAAAGCGATGCTAATTACAGCAGCTGCCAAAAAATGGGCGATTCCAGCATCGGATTGTAAAGCGGAAAATCACTTTATAATCAATACACAAAATAACGATACAGTTTTCTTTGGCGATTTGGTTGAAGAGGCTTCAAAAGTTGCAATTCCTGCAGAAGATAGTATCCAATTAAAAAAAGTTGAGGATTTTAAATTTATAGGAAAAACTTTAAAAAGTGTCGATTTAAAAGATTTTACGCACGGAACAGCAACGTACGGAATTGATGTTCGAATTCCGAATATGAAATTTGCAGCCATTGCAAGATGTCCTGTAACTTTTGGAACTTTAAAAAGTGTTGATAAAACAGGTGCAGAGAAAACTGCAGGCGTAGAAAAAGTAATTGAAATTGAAAGAATTGTGCCACCAACGGGTCAGTTTTTTGGTGCGCTAGGAGGCGTTGCAGTCATTGCAAATAATACCTGGTCTGCTTTTCAAGGAAAATTAAATTTAGAGATTGAATGGAATTATGGAGAGAATCATTCTTTTGATACAGCGGAATTCAAAGAAAAGTTAACAGCAAGAATACAAGAAAAAGGAAAATTAGTTCCAGGAAGTAGAGGAGATGTAAAAGCCGCTTTTAAAGACGCAGATAAAGTTGTAGAAGCAACGTATCACGTTCCGTTTTTGGTGCATTCGCCAATGGAAGTGCCAAATGCGACTGCTTGGTTTCAAGGCGATAAAATTGAGGTTTGGGCTCCTTTGCAAGATCCGCAAACAGCAAGAGCAGAATTGGCACACTTTTTTGAAATTCCTTTAGTAAATATTACCATCAATGTTACTTTTTTAGGTGGAGGTTTTGGACGAAAATCAAAATCTGATTTTGTGGTAGAAGCCGTTGCTATTTCTAAAAAGATAAACGCGCCTGTGCAAGTAGTTTGGACGCGTGAAGATGATATAAAACATAGTTTTTACCATGCGACAAGTGCACAGTATTTAAAAGGTGGCTTGGATAAAAACGGAGACGTTACAGGTTGGATGCAACGAGTTGCAGTGCCATCAATAACGTCAACTTTTAAACCATTTTCTGAGTATGCAGCTGGTTTTGAGTTGGGAATGGGTTTTACAAATACTCCTTATAATTTAACCAACTTTAGATTAGAGAATGTAAAAGCAGAATCGAATTTAAGAATTGGTTGGATGCGTTCTGTGGTTCATATTCACAGTGGTTTTGGTAACAATTCTTTTGTGGATGAATTGGCATTTGCAGCCAAAAAAGATCCTGTACAATTTCATTTAGATTTAATAGGAAAAGATAGAATTATAGAAGGAAAATCGGCGCATCCTTACAATTCGAAACGAATGAAAGCCGTGTTGACTACAACCGCTAAAAATGCTGATTGGGGTAAAACTTTACCGGAAGGTCATGGTTTAGGAGTTGCAATTCATTATAGTTTTTACAGTTATGTCGCAACCATTGTGGAGGTTTCTGTGAAAAATGAAAAAGTAAAAGTTGAAAATATTTGGACAACCATCGATTGTGGTTTGTCACTAAATAAAGACAATATTAAAAATCAGTTAGAAGGTGCTGCCATTTTCGGAATGTCTATTGCTTTGTACGGAAAAATTTCTGCTAAAGAAGGTGCCGTTGAACAACATAATTTCTTCGATTATAAAATGACAAGAATGAAAGACGCGCCAAATATTCACGTAGATATTATAGATGCGATGCACGAAGCACCAACAGGAGTGGGTGAGCCTGGAGTTCCTGTAATGGCACCTGCAATTTGTAATGCTATTTTTAATGCAACCGGTAAACGTGTTCGAAGTTTGCCTTTGTCAGATTTTGGGATGGTTTAGAATTGATTTAGCTGGAAAGAACTTGCCAATTCATGGAGAGTTTGTTTCTGTTTTAGATTAAAAAAGTTATTTAATCTAAATTTAAAAGCTCAACTTATTAAAGTTGAGCTTTTAAATTATATGTATTTTATATCCTAAAACTTATACTCACCCAAAGGTTTTGGGAAACTCTCTGGATTTGCAGCTAAATGATAACGAGGGTCATCAATACCTTCTTCGATGATGTCCGTAAAAATTGGGCTTGCTTTGTATAGTAACACCTTACAATCTTCACTTAAATGTTTTAGTGTAATTTTCTTATTTGCTGCTTGGTATTTTTCCACCAAAGCAAAAATAGCTTCTATGGCAGAATGATCAGAAACACGCGCTTCTACAAAGTCAATTTCTACGCTTTCTGGGTCATTTTTCACATCAAACTTATCATTAAAAGCAGAAATGCTTCCGAAGAAAAGCGGTCCCCAAACTTCATAAACTTTCGTTCCGTCTTCTTTATAGCGTTTTCTAGCTCTAATTTTTTTAGCATTTTCCCAAGCAAAAACGAGTGCTGAAATAATAACACCAGAAACAACAGCGATCGCTAAATCAAAAATTACAGTTAGCGCAGAAACTAAAATCAAGACAAAAACATCTGTTCTTGGTATTTTATTCATAATTCTAAAACTAGACCAAGCAAACGTACCAACAACGACCATAAACATTACACCAACTAAAGCTGCAATTGGCACTTGTTCAATATAAGAAGAAGCAAAAAGGATAAACATTAATAACATTACAGCGGCAGTAATACCAGACAAACGTCCACGTCCACCACCTTTTATATTAATAATAGATTGTCCAATCATTGCACAACCACCCATACCACCAAACAAACCTGTAAGAATATTTGCGCCACCTTGTGCAACACATTCTCTGTTAGAATTTCCACGAGTTTCAGTTAAGTCGTCAATTAAATTTAAAGTCATTAAAGATTCTATTAAACCAATAGCTGCTAATATTAACGCATAAGGAAAAATGAATTTTAAAGTTTCAAAATTTAAAGGAATATTTGAAAATGTCTCTAAAACAGGAACTGGAAAACCACCTTTTAAACCTTCGCCACCACCATCTTTAATAAATGAACCTACAGTTGCTACATCTAAATTCGAGAAAATTGCTATTGCTGAAACGACCAGAATAGCAATTAATGCTTCTGGTAATTTTTTTGTTGCTTTTAATTTTGGTAAACCCCACATAATAAGCATCGTTAAACCAACTAAACCAACCATGTACCATAAAGAAGTTCCTTCTAGCCAAACTTTTTGTCCGCCAATAGTTTTTTTAAACATGCCTAACTGAGATAAGAAAATAACGATTGCTAAACCATTTACAAACCCCATCATTACTGAATGCGGAATTAATCTTACAAATTTACCAAGTTTAAAAACACCAGCAAGTACTTGTATAACTCCCATTAACATTACTGTTAGAAAAAGATAGTATAAACCTAAATTTTCATCAGGATTACCCATGGCGTTTCCATCAGCAACCAAAGAAACCATAACAACTGCTAAAGCACCAGTTGCTCCAGAAATCATACCTGGTCTTCCACCAAAAATAGATGTAATTAAACCAACCATAAAAGCGGCATATAGACCAACTAAAGGATCTACGCCTGCAACAAATGCAAATGCTACAGCTTCAGGAACTAATGCTAATGCAACAGTGATTCCTGATAAAATATCATTTCTTACGTTTTTTACATTTTTTGTAATAAATTCAGTCATAATTTGGTGGCTTTTAAAAGTCGGCAAAGATAGATGGTTTTTTTAGAAAACTATCCTTCTTTGTAAGTATCGTACACTAATTTAATATTTGCATACGTGTTTTGTAGCGCATCATTAATTTCACTTTCATTTTTAAAAACCACTTTGGTAATGCCTTCTTCAATTTGCGGAACTAATTCTTTGTCATAATCAGAAGTCATTAAAAACCAATGTGTCTCTTTTAATTTCATTCCTTTATGAAAATAAATATGATAGGTGGTTATCAATTTTTTTGAAATTGCTAAATTAAAAATACCACATTCTTCCTCAATCTCTCTTATAGCAGCGTTTTCGATACTTTCTCCTTTTTCAATCCATCCTTTTGGTAAATCCCAAGTATTATTTCTATAAATAAATAACACTTCTTTTTTAGGGTTTAAAACCAAGCCGCCAGCAGCAGAAATAACATTCATATTCTTTAAGAAATTGGCCCAATCATTCTCTAAATCAGAGGAGTATAGGTTGATTCCGTGAATGTCAATGTCGTTTAATTTGTGTATGATTTCATGAAAGACAATGTTTTCCAGAATGTATGTAGGAAAATTATTTTCTTTTTTTGATGAAGATGTGATAATTATTGGGGAATCATTTACAAAAACTTTATACATTTGCACTATGATTTTAAACAAAGATACAGCAAAAAAAACAGCCGAACTTTTATTGCAAATTAAAGCAATAAAATTAAGTCCAAGTGATCCTTTTCAATGGGCTTCTGGTTGGAATTCCCCTATTTATTGTGACAACAGGGTGACTTTGTCATATCCGCCAGTTCGTGTTTTCTTAAAAGAAGAAATGGCAAAAATTACGGAACTACAGTATGGTAAGCCAGATGTAATCGCAGGTGTTGCAACAGGTGCAATTGCGATTGGTATTTTGGTGGCTCAAGAATTAGGAGTGCCATTTGTGTATGTAAGACCAGAAGCAAAAAAGCATGGTAGGAAAAATAAAATTGAAGGGCATTTAGAAAGTGGTCAAAATGTGGTTGTTATTGAAGATTTAATAAGCACAGGTAAAAGTAGTTTAAATGCAGTTGAAGCTTTAAAAGAAGCAGGAGCTGTTGTAAAAGGAATGGTTGCCATTTTCTCTTACGGATTTGATATTGCTGATGAAAATTTTAAAGAAAAAAATGTAAGTTTAACAACTTTAAGTAATTACGATAATTTATTAGAGCAAGCTTTAGATAGTAGTTATATTTCTGAAAAAGAATTAACGACACTGCAAGAGTGGAAAGCGAACCCTAGTGAGTGGAATAAATAAATAAATAAAAGCAGATGAATATTAGTGGAAATAAAGTAGTTGTTAAAAAATCTCAAAAAGAAACATTTCAGTTTTTAACGGATTTAAAAAACTTTGAACAGTTAATGCCAGCATCTATTCAGAAATTTGAAGTTGATGAAGATTCTTTTATTTTCGGTTTAAAAGGAATGCCAGAAATTAGATTGGTTTTAAAAGAAAAAACGGAGTATTCTAATATTACTTTAGGAGCTGCAAGTAGTAAACTTAATTTTGAGTTGGTTGCTAATATTGAAGAAATCGATGCTACTTCTTCGAAAGTTCAATTAGATTTTAACGGAGAATTTAATGCGATGATGGCAATGATGGTTAAAAAACCATTAACCAGCTTTATAGAAACCTTAACGGATAATTTAGAGGGATTAAGCTAAGGAGACTTCTTTAATTCCGAATTCTTTTACAGTTTCATCTTCCAGTTCAATTTGAAGAGATCCTAAAGAAGAAATTCCGATAATTTTACCCATAAATAAAACATCATGACTATCTTTAAACATAGTTGGGATGTTTTTTTTATACAAGACATTTAGATACTCGGTTTCTAAATGGGTGAATTTTTTTAATGAAAGCATTTTTATTCTTTCTTCTACTTTTTGAATAATTTCCACTAAAAGTAGCTCTAAATCAAACTCTTTATGAGTGATGTTTTTTAATGAAGTTACATTTTTTAGCGTATCTGGAAATTTTTCTTGATTCACATTTAACCCAATTCCGATAATAGAATTGTTAATTTTTCTGCCTTTAATGGTATTTTCAATTAGAATACCACATATTTTTTTGTTTGCTGACAAAATGTCGTTTGGCCATTTTATAGAGAGGTCTTTCACTTTTTGAAGAGAAAGCACATCGAAAATAGCTAAGCTAATTGCGAAATTTAAATATTTTTGTTTGCTAATTTCTAAGTCAATATTAGAGAAGTAAACGCTGGTAGTCAGGTTTTTAAAGGGTTCAGAAATCCAGTTACTTTCTTGTTGACCACGTCCTTTTTTTTGCTCTTTCGCAACGACAACAGTACAATTTTCGAGGGTTGTACTTTGTGCTAATTCTTTTAAAAAAGAATTAGTAGAGTCAATGGCATTAAGTTTGATTATTTTCAAGTGTTAAATAAAGTATAAACTAGTTCAATATTACGTAAAATACTCGCAAAAATAGAATAACTTTGCGCTAAAATAGAAAATAAATTAATGGCAAAAAAGGCAATAAGTACAGATGATTTAATCACTGTCATTATTAAAGGTATAGATGATGTTAAAGGAGAGAGCATCCAATTACTTGACTTAAGAGAAGTAGAAAATGCAGTTTGTGATTATTTTATAATCTGTTCTGGGAATTCTAATACGCAAGTAAGTGCAATTTCTGGCTCTGTTCAAAAAGTAGTTAGTAAAGAATTAAAAGATAAACCTTGGCATATAGAAGGGCAGGGGAATTCTGAATGGATTTTAATGGATTATGTGAACGTTGTAGTTCATGTTTTTCAAAAACATGTAAGAGACTATTATGATATTGAAAGTCTTTGGGGTGATGCAAAAATCACTGAAATAAATCCAGTTTAATCCTATTGATTTTATAAAAGATGAGTGATTCAAATAAAGATAAAAAATCGAATATACCTAAATTTAAGTTTAGTTCATATTGGATTTATGGTGCAGTTTTTATAGCAATAATAGCTGTGCAATTTTTTAATAGTGGAGATTTAGCTTCTAAAAGCATCTCTAAAAATAAATTTGAAGAAATCTTAAAAAGCAATGACATCAAAGAAATTGTTGTTGTAAACAGAGATGTCGCTCAAATTTATTTAACTACAGAGGCTTTAAAAAAAGAGATACATGCAAAGCAGACATCTTCAAGTTTTTATCGACCTGGATCACCCGTTTATGAATACAATTTTGGAGATTTAAGAACATTTGAAGAAAATGTTGCTAGTCTTAAAAGAGATCAAAATTTAATAGTTGATATCGACAACAAAGAAAAAACGAGCATTTTAGATGCTATTTTTAGCTTTTTACCATTTATCATTTTAATCGCTGTTTGGTTATTCTTTATGAAAAGAATGTCTGGTGGCGGAGGTGGTTCTGGTGGTGGAGGTCAAATTTTTAGTATCGGAAAATCGAAAGCTAAATTATTTGATAATGACACGAAAGTAAAAACAACGTTTGAAAATGTTGCAGGTTTAGAAGGCGCAAAAGAAGAAGTTCAAGAAATTGTAGACTTCTTAAAGCATCCAGAAAAATACACTTCTTTAGGAGGTAAAATTCCAAAGGGAGCTTTATTAGTAGGACCTCCTGGAACAGGTAAAACCTTATTGGCAAAAGCAGTTGCTGGTGAAGCAGGTGTACCTTTCTTTTCATTATCAGGTTCTGATTTTGTGGAAATGTTTGTTGGAGTAGGAGCTTCAAGAGTTCGTGACTTATTTAAACAAGCGGCACAAAAATCACCTTCAATTATTTTTATTGATGAAATTGATGCGATTGGTAGAGCTCGTGGAAAAAGCAATATGACTGGTGGAAATGATGAACGTGAGAACACGTTAAATCAGTTATTAACAGAAATGGATGGTTTTGGTACAGATACAAATGTAATTGTAATCGCTGCAACCAACAGAGCTGATGTTTTAGATAGCGCTTTAATGAGAGCAGGTCGTTTCGATAGACAAATTTATGTTGATTTACCGAATATTAATGAACGTAAAGAAATTTTCGAAGTTCATATAAAACCTTTAAAGTTAGCAGGTGATGTTAAAGTTGATTTTTTAGCACAACAAACTCCTGGTTTCTCTGGTGCAGATATTGCAAATATGTGTAATGAGTCTGCTTTAATTGCTGCTAGAAATGGTAAAAAAGCAATTCATCATCAAGACTTCTTAGATGCTGTAGATAGAATCGTTGGTGGTTTAGAAAAGAAAAGTAAAGTAATTACTCCGAAAGAAAAGAAAGTAATTGCATTTCATGAAGCAGGTCATGCAACAGTAAGTTGGATGTTAGAACATGCTGCGCCTTTAGTAAAAGTTACAATTGTACCAAGAGGTCAATCTTTAGGTGCTGCTTGGTATTTGCCAGCAGAAAGACTGATTGTACAAACGGAGCAAATGTTAGATGAAATGTGTGCTACATTAGGAGGAAGAGCTGCAGAGAAAATTATTTTCAATAAGATTTCTACAGGTGCTTTAAGCGATTTAGAAAAAGTAACGAAACAAGCGAGAGCGATGGTTACTGTGTATGGTTTAAATGAAGAGGTTGGTAATATTACCTATTATGATTCTTCAGGAAATGATTCTTTTGTAAAACCTTACAGTGAAGAAACAGGTCGTAAAATTGATAGAGAAATTTCTAAAATGATCGAAGCTCAATATGTAAGAGCAATAGAACTTTTAGATGAAAATAGAGATAAGCTAACCGTATTAGCAGAACTGTTATTAGAAAAAGAAGTTATTTTTAAAGATGATTTACTAGCTATTTTTGGTAAAAGACCTTTTGATGAAGAAACTGAAGAAGTGATTGTCGAAGAAGAAGTGATTGTTAAAGAAGAGGTAGAGATCCCTACAGTAGATAAAACCTCTGAAGAATAATTTTAAAATGAATTTTTTCAAAAAACTTTTTAACATCCCCATTAAAGAGGATAAAGAAATAGACAATCAAGAGGTTAAATTATCTCTTGATGATTTATTTGTGCACAATTTTACGGAAAAAGGCGGTAAGTTTTTGTATTGTGTTGAAAAGAAAGAAGTTCTAGAAAATTACAAGAAAATACTCGCAGAAAATAATTGGAAAGAAGTTGGCGTATTAGATGATAAACTGACTTCTTTTTTAAAAAATAATGCAACTAAAGCATTAAAACCTTACAAAGAAGAGACTCCTATATTCACTTCTTGTGAACATTTGATTGCAGATAATGGAGATATTTTATTTTCATCAAATCAATTAGGAAGTATTAAATTAAGAGAATATCCAGACAACTTTATTGTATACGCAACAACAAGTCAGTTAGTTAAAGATACGGGTCAAGGACTAACGGGGATCAAAACGAATAGCACAAAAAACTTACCAACAAATATTTCTGCAGTAAAGAATTATATTATAAATAAAAGTGATGATAATTTTTTAAACTCTGGGAACAGTAACTCAAAAAACTTATATTTGCTGCTATTAGAAGATTTATAATATGCGCAACCTTTTGAAAAGGAGTTTTTCTGGAATTATTTTTGTTTTAATATTTATTTCTGCAATTTTGCTTTCTAAAGAATCTTATATCGTATTAATTACTTTATTTGGATTTGTATCTATTTGGGAATTTATTAGAATGATAAAACTCAAAAATTACGCAGCCTATTTTTTTTTCATATTTGTTGTATTTTTAATGATGAAAGTACAAGATAGTTATGCGATATCCTTAGTTTTAATCATAACGATACTTTCTTCTTCTTTCTTAATGTATCAACTTTTTACAAAAAAAGAAATAAAGTTTTCTAACGATAGAGTTAAATTAGGCGTTACGATTAGATATGTGATTTTTTCTATCTGTTTTTTATTGTTACTTCCTTTTTATCAAAACAGTTTTCATCCCTATTTAAT
>Ga0307994_1000865_pt1 | contig 19548 bp, 15 predicted proteins | sample EllFjometagen261_FD_203171 | JGI IMG/M metagenome (GOLD analysis project Ga0307994, IMG submission 203171) | Marine microbial communities from Ellis Fjord, Antarctic Ocean - #261 | ecosystem: Environmental > Aquatic > Marine > Unclassified | place: Southern Ocean | collected 2014-11-02 | reverse complement strand
CCATCCAGTCCCCCATCGAAATAATTGCCTAGGGCTGCACCTAGCACAGCCCCCAAGGGGCCACCCATCATGAAGCCGAATGTTCCACCTACTACCTTTCCCCACCAACTCATATTACTACTCGTTACTACTGTTAAAGTGTATTGCCATAAAATCTGGTTCGCCCACGCAGTCCAGAATCCAAGATCCAGTATTGGTGCAACTCGACAGCGTGTATTCGACACTGCTTATTCAAGATGCCTACCACTGGAAAGGGAGTCTACTAGGAAATGAGGCGCTCAAACCAGCTCTTGTCTAATTCTCGTCTACATCCATCTAACTGTAATGCAAATCGGCTTGAATTCACCTGCACGCGAGCGGCGGTGTCCATCAACCATTGTTTATCCCTATAGGTAGCACGTTGATAGCCGCCGTTACCCTCGTGGTAGGCGTAATAAAGATGCTCCGCATTATTGTTCGAGATGTTGCTTATTCGTGAAGAATTCGCGTTGTACCAAGCGACGAAATCGATGGCGTCTGAGAAATTTCTACGCGAGGCGCGAGTGTTGCCCGACTTCTGTTCATATTCCTGCCAGGTTCCGTCTAGAGCCTGCGCATAGCCATAAGCAGAACTTGGGCGACGACCCGGAAAAATCCATAAGAATTTTTCCCTAGCCGGTTTTGCACGGGACTGAAATGAAGACTCTTGATAGATAAATGCCATGTTTAGCGATATGGGAATACCCCACCGCCGCTGTGCACTCTTGGCAGCGCTATACCACCCTCTACGCTCCTCGAATATTTCGCAGATATCCGCGACGCTCTCTGGAGGCGAACTGGCACAAGCCGCGAGCAGCGAAACTAGCAGAGACAGACAGGTTGCCTTTGTCGTGTAAAATCTCATGGTATTTCGATTAAACCCTATTGAACTGGTAGAAAACTTACCGCTTAGGTAATTAGATCATCAAGAAGCACAATAAATTCCCCTTCATTAAGGATTTTTATACCTAATTCTTCTGCCTTGGTGAGTTTTGATCCTGCGCCCGGTCCAGCCACAATGCAGGAAGTATTCTTCGACACACTGCCAGCGACCTTCGCCCCTAAGGAAATTAACTTGGCCTTTGCTTCGCTTCTAGGCATTTGCTCGAGGCTGCCCGTCAGTACATACGTTTCGCCCAGCAGTGGCTTGGCTAAGTCGTCGTGGCTAGGCTCTATGATTGGCCATGTCACACCGCTGCCCTGCAATTGCTCTATCAGGGCGACATTGTTCTTATTAGTAAAGAATACTCGAATATGCTGTGCCATTATCGGGCCGACAGCAGGCACTTTCACGAGGCTATCCAGATCAGCGGCGATGATGCTCTCTAAAATGCCGAAATGAGTAGCCAGCTGTAATGCCGTCGCCTCCCCCACTTCTCGTATACCCAATGCAAATAGAAAGCGCGGCAGGGTTGTCTGTTTACTCTTGTCTATTGCGGCAACTAGGTTCGCCGCCGACTTGTCCCCCATACGCTCAAGGCCTGCAAGTTGCTCGAGAGTAAGCGTATAGATACCTGCCACACTTGTAATTATCTCTTTATTCACGAGCAGATCTATAAGCTTATGGCCTAGACCTTCGATATCCATCGCACTGCGGGAAGCGAAATGTTTTATAGACTCCTTGCGCTGTGCCGGGCAGATTACCCCACCGCTGCAGCGATACAGAACGTCTCCATCTTTCTCTACAGCAGAGGCGCAGGCTGGACAGGTCTCAGGGATTGAGATGGGTTTTCCTCGTACCTTCTTAGGCCCTTCATGGGGAATGACCTTAACGACCTTTGGTATGACGTCTCCGGCGCGACGCACGACCACACGATCGCCAATTCGCACTCCCAGGCGCTCGATCTCATCCATGTTATGCAAAGTAGTGTTGCTCACGGTAACGCCGCCCACGAAGACTGGCTCAAGCCTGGCGACCGGTGTAATGGTGCCGGTTCTCCCTACTTGAAATTCAACATCGAGTACCGTTGTAGATTGTTCCTCGGCAGGAAATTTATAGGCCATTGCCCAGCGCGGGCTGCGCGCGTTTGTGCCAAGCTGTTGCTGTAACTGCACATCGTCTACCTTTAAGACGGCACCATCGATCTCATAAGACAGGTCGTTTCTCTTTGCTAGCAGCGCCAAACAATATTCAAGGCAGGCATCAACTCCATTCTCCACACTGCGATCTGGGTTCACCGGAAGTCCCCACTTCTCGATCAAGGCAAATATCTCACTCAGCGCCTTCGGCAGCTTGATGCCTTCGACTAAGCCAATGCTGTAGCAATACATCCGCAGTGGTATCTTCGCCGACTTCCGAGGGTCCAGCTGTCGAATCGCACCGGCCGCTGTGTTTCGAGGATTGACAAAAATTTTGCCGCCCTCTTTCTCTGAGGTTTCATTCAATTTCTTGAAACCATTTTTATCAAGAAATATTTCGCCTCTAATTTCAATGACGGTATCTTTCTTTTGCGGTTTTAGTTGTAACGGAATACTACTGATCATGCGCACGTTGTGAGTGATGTCTTCGCCGGTAACGCCATCTCCGCGAGTGGCTGCCCGCTCTAACATTCCATCTTTGTACAGTAGGCTAACTGCTATACCATCAACCTTGGGCTCACAACTATATTGAATGCGAGTCTTTGTCTCTAGACGTTTCTTCAGGCGTGACTCGAATGATTGCAGGTCAGCCTCATCGAAAACCTTGCTCAACGATAGCATGGCAATCTCATGCCTAACCTGAGTAAAACCTGCGACCGCTTCACCACCGACGCGCTGTGATGGCGAAGTTTCATCGAAAAGCTCGTTCTTAATTTCTAGTTCTTCGAGGCGTCGCAGCAAGGCGTCGAAATCAGCATCGGGAATTTCTGGCGCGTCTTGAGAATGGTACAGGCGATTGTGATACTCGATCTGTTGCCGGAGCGTGTCTACTTCCCGTAGGATTTTTTCAGGAACTGCCATAGGGGTTAGTTCTGAGGTGTCACTCTAAAACTTGATTTGAAAATAACTACTAACTTTTTAGCCACGTGCCGCTACAGCCTTGAGGCGGCGCAACTCAAAGTCTCGAATTCGCTGACGATAGTGCTCGATAGTCTGCCCGGTCATGGCGTTTCTGTGATCATCTTTAAGATCTCCGCCGAGCGTAGCACGAATCTCTTGCGCTACGTCTAACATTTGCTCGAAGGCATCTAGGTTGTTGATCGGTGTTGGCAGTGCTAGAAAAAAGCTAATTCCCAGCGTGGTGAACTCATCCATATTATTGAGATCAAAGGTGCCAGGGTTCAACATATTGGCAACGCTAAAAATAACTGTGCCTTGGTGTTCCTTACTAAGCCGCTTATGGAAAATATTCATGTCGCCAAACTTTAACCCTGAAGTAATCAAGACCTGCAACAAGTCATCGCCGGAGAACACCCTGCCATCTCTGGCAGCAACGTTGAGCACCAATACTTCCGAGTGCTCGAATTCTTCAGGATGCGCCTCCTGCTCTTCAGGCTCAATCGCTAAAGTCGCAGTGCGCTTCTGATCCAGTTCATCGACAATCTCTTCACCAGTAGCCGACCCTGCATAGACAGACTCTTCATGTTCAACATCGTCAATATCGACTTGCACATACTCTTCCTCAAGCAGCACATCATCGGGCTCGTCAACCACTGCCGTTTTCATCTCGGTGGCAGCGGTGGCCAGCTGCACGCCATCTACCGCCTCCCTGCTCTGCTTCGACTTCCGTGCGAACACAGAAAACAGGGAACGGCTACTCTTCGATTTATTCACTACCTCTGCTGCACTTTCGTCGATGTCATCGAAAAGGCCAGACTGATTAGCTTCACCGATCGACGGAGGATTACCGCCTATGCGCTCACCTGCTTGCATTGAAAATTCATCTGCGCTGCTGTCCGCATCGAATAGAGCCGGCTGCTCCTGATCCGGCTGTGGTGTTAATTCTTGCTCGCTGAGTTCGGCTTGCTCATTGAGATCTTCATCGAAATCGCTTTCTTCATGACCAGCATAACTGTCATCATCTATAATCTCTGCACTCGCAGCCGTAAGTCCCTCGAGCTCATCCTCTAATTCTGGCTCTTCAGTGTAATCTGGCGCAACAGAGCTCATCGTATCCACGTTTATTCTAACCTCATCCTCTTGTTCATCGTCCTCTTGTTCATCGTCTTCTAACTCTTCTTCATCGTAGTCAAGCAGTGCCGAATCCGGATCGTTCTCATTCTGTGCAACATGCTCCTGGTCGGCTTGCGAATGGGAATAATCGTCTTCTATTTCTGACTCAGGCTCATCTTCGTCCCAGTCTTCGACGACACTGTGTTCCTGATTAGTATCGGGAATGAAACCTTCTAATCCCTCAACTTTCTGCTGGTACTGCCGCGAAGGAATTACCCTTGCTGCCGTGGGGACTGACAGCTCAACAGTATCCATAAGCACAGGGATGTGCCCATCCACTTCGGCATCAGTCAGGTTCAGGGATTTCGCCTTGGTTTCCGCTCGGTCCAGAGCATTATTCTGCCGATTCACTTCTTCTAGCGAGCGGGTGACGACACGGGCGCCGCCGCCTGGCAACTCAGCCAGTTCTAGCGATTCTAGATCGACGTTGTGAGGGATGTTCTTATCTATAGCTAACTTGATCTGACCTCGGCGGGCGTTGATCGCCACAAACAGACCTCTAAGCACCACGGCAACAATGGCTAAGCCCAGCAATAAGATAACAAGTTCGCGTCCATTCATAGGAAATCTACAATACTCTATAAGAAAGCGTTAAAAGCGTAAAATTTTTTAATATTATCTTACAGTTAGCACATTTTCTTTAGCACAGAAACGGGCTTATTGAAGCGAGGTACTTGCGAGAGTAACTAACAGGACTGCCTAAGCCGTTACATGGCAGCCAATTCTGCCGCTTCTTCGATATCAACTGCAACGATCCTGGACACACCAGGCTCATGCATAGTCACTCCTAGAAGCTGGTTCGCCATCTCCATAGTAATCTTGTTGTGAGTGATGAAGATGAATTGAACGCTCTGAGACATCTCCTTCACCAGATTCGCATACCGGGCAACATTCGCATCATCCAAAGGAGCATCGACCTCATCCAGCATACAAAATGGCGACGGGTTCAGTCTAAAAATTGAGAATACCAGCGCGATCGCGGTCATCGCTTTCTCGCCACCAGATAGCAAATGAATCGTGCTATTACGCTTACCCGGCGGTCTGGCCATTATAGCGACACCGGTATTGAGCAGGTCTTCGCCAGTCATATCCAGATAAGCATGCCCGCCTCCAAATACTTTAGGAAACAGGTCCTGTAGGCCAGCGTTGATCTTGTCAAACGTTTCCTTAAAGCGCGAACGGGTTTCCTTGTCTATCTTACGAATCGCGTTCTCTAGGGTGTCCAGGGCTCTCGCAAGATCTTCATTTTGTTTATCTAGATAGATCTTGCGCTCAGATTGCTGCGCGTATTCATCAATAGCGGCAAGGTTGATTGGACCCAGACGCTGTATTCGATTGCCTAACTTCTCCAGCTCCTGCTCACACATTTCTTCGCTGAGCTCTTCCGGCAGGCTCTCCAGAACGTCCGCCAGGACAAACTTCGCCTGCTCCAGCTGCTCAAGTATGCCATCGCGCTTAACCGACGCGCCCTCACTCTTAAGCCTCTTGTGCATGAGGCTTTCTCGGACCTGATTGACCTGCTCCAACACCTGATTGCGCAGCTGCTCTAAAGCGCGCGTAGCATGCTCGTTCGCATCTACCTTAGCCTTCGCCTCGGCCAGTTCTTTCTCCACTTCCAAGCGTTGCTGCAATAAGGCCTCAAGGTCGTTACGCATCGTCGCTAGCGGCTCATCGGCTGACGCTATCTGCTCCTGCAGCGAATCCATGCGTTCTCGGCTACGCTGCACCTGTGTTGCCATCCTATCCATGGTCTCGCGCGTGGATTGTAACTGCGACTGAACGGATTGCTGCTTAAGCGCTAGCTCGTGCGCTAAGTCTTTGTCTTTTCGTGATTTGTTCCTGCATGATTCTAATGCCAATTGGCGCTCTTCGCGCTGTGCTTCTAGTAGTTCGCGGCCTTCGACATCCAGCTCCATGCTGTCCAGTGCCGTTTGCAGCCTAGAACGAGAATCTGCGGTATTCTCTTCTTCGAGTGCTAACTGACGATTCAGCTCTTCCAGCTCATGGTGAATGCGCTCTTTGCGCAGCTGCGCTTCTTCGACCTTAGCCATCTGGGCACTGACTTGAGACTTCAATTCACTGTGCCGCCGGGTCTTCGCCGCCAGCTCACCCTGCAGGCTTTCCCGGTCTGCCTCGTTTTGGCTCAGGGCGTCTTTGGCTTGAATTTGCCTTTCATCTAAGACACTAGATTTCTCTTCTAATAATTTGATTTTATTCAATAAATCGTAAATTATCCCGCGTCTTTTTACGATAGATTCCTGCTTATTAACATTGCTTATCTGAAGCCACGCGCTGCCAAGCCAAACACCCTCGGCGGTAATAATCGAGTCTTGTGGGCCTAGCTGAGCACGATGAGAAAGCGCTTGCGCAACGTTGTCAGCGACATAAATACCGCGCAACAATTCGCTCAAGCCCCACTCGCTGCTAACCTTATCCGTCAGAGGTGTGAGCGACATCTGTGCGCTTTCAGCAGACTCTGCAACGACACGCGCATCGATAAGGGCCACTTTGCCTTGAGGCAACTCGGATAACATCGCCTCTATATTGTCCAGGCCTTCGACACAGATACTCTGCAGTGAGTCGCCTAGGACCATTTCTACCGCGCGCTCCCAGCCATCATCTATCTTGATACCCTCGGCAAGCCTGATTTGATTATCCAGACCCTGTTTGCCTAACCACTGATTCAGGGATTCGTTGTCTTGCCCTAAAGCGGCTTGCTGCAGCGCATCCAATGAGGCTTGCTTTCCCTTGGCGGCCTGCAACTCACTGCGAATTTCGTTCAAATCGTCGGAACCGTGGCTAATAGCTGCTCGGTGCTCTTCGATCGATAGGTTCAGCGCTCGGTTCTTCGCCTGCATAGTAGTAAGTGTTTCTTCCAGCAACAGCACTGCAGTTGAGGATTCGCTAACAGTGTCGTCTACAGGACCCTCTGCCAGCGACCTGTTCTCGTCTTCGAGCTTGCGCCTTCGTTCGAGTCCGCGCGCAACAATGCTCTCTAACTGCTGAATTCTAGATTGCTCTACTTCAGCAACCTTACGGGGCTCTTCGGCGCGTTGGTTGAAGGCATCCCAATCAAGCTGCCATTGGGTTAGGTCTTGTTCTGCCTGCGCGAGCAACTCCGAGGAAGACTGCTCAGCAATCCGCGCCTCTTCCAGTGCTGGCGTAACGTCAAGCATCTGCGCATCGAACTGCGTGATCTTCTTAAGGTCAACATCCAGCTCTTGCTTGGTCTGCGACCAAACATCTTCGGTCTCCCGCAGATCAAGATTTTGTTGGTCGACTCGCTCGATATGGTGCTCTATTGATTGTTCTATTCTGGCGATGTCATTACCCAAACTATAGAAACGTGCCTGCACCTCGCCGAAGGCGTCGGCGAGTTCTGCATTGTGAGACAGATGCTCCTCGATCTTGGCGTCTATTTCCCGCTGATCAGCCGTAGTCGACTCGATCTTAATTTCCAGCCCCTTGATTGATTCCTGATTCTCTTTCAATTCCTTATCAAGACTACTCCAGCGAATGCCATTCAGATTTGCCGTCGTGTCGCGTTCTTGCTGCTTGAATTCGGCGTACTTCTCGGCGGCAACTGATTGACGCTGCAAGTGTGCAAGCTGACGACCCAGTTCCTCGCGAATATCTTCCAGACGTTCGAGATTATCCTTGGTTCGCTTGATGCGGTTTTCGGTTTCTCGACGGCGTTCTTTGTACTTGGAAATTCCTGCGGCCTCTTCGATAAACACGCGAAGCTCTTCCGGCTTTGACTCGATCAATCGAGAAACCATGCCTTGCTCGATAATAGAATAACTGCGCGCACCCAGGCCAGTGCCCAGGAAAATATTGGTAATGTCTTTGCGGCGAACCTTGGTGCCATTTAAGCTATAAGTAGACTGCGCTTCTCGGTCGACCTTGCGCTTGATCGACACTTCATCGAAGTTGGCGTATTCGCCGGTGAGCTTGTGGTCGTGATTATCGAAGACCAACTCAACGCTCGCCTGACCAACAGGCTTGCGGCCCCCGGAGCCATTGAAGATAACGTCTGTCATGTTTTCGCCACGCAGATTCTTGGCGGAACTCTCGCCCATTACCCAGCGTACGGCGTCGATTACATTCGACTTGCCGCAGCCATTGGGGCCTACAACAGAACAGAGGTTTGACGGGAAATCAATTGTGGTGGGGTCAACGAAGGATTTAAAGCCGGCTAGTTTAATACACTTCAGGCGCATGGATGTCTCTGAAAAAATACCTACTTGTTACAGGTAGAGGTGGAACAAATCGGACTAAAGACTGACACGGGCGATGTAAAAAAGCTGTGTTTCTGCGCTAAATCCATGTTTTATTTTTGTACTAAAAAACGCTGTAAAGTCTATCCGATTTGCCAGTTCAATGACACCAGAAAACTGGTGGGCCACCAAAAAAATCGCGACAAAACACCAGACACTCCGAATGAGATCTCACTTAAAACGCCGATGGACGATAATAGCGATAAATGCGTTTTATCTACGTTGCTGACAATAAGCTCTTTATTAACTCTAAATTCTGCAATAATCTCGGTTCCCCTACTTATTATCAGGCTTGATACAAGATGAACACCTTACTTTACTCGGCAAGGAATTGCTTTCTAGGCGCTAGCTTTACTCTGTGTACCGTTGTCAGCGCCGATGCACCTGCGGGCTGGATCAATAGCTCCAATCAAGCCGCGTACACAGCAACCGCCGGCGAGTTCGAAATAAGCATTGCCGGTCTGGCGGTTAACAGCACTATCGACTTTCTCAATATGCGCGATGAACTGATAGCCAATAACCGAGCCCTAGCAGGTGACAGCGGGGATTTATCCGGCGCTAAATTTGAAATCCACTACGGTATTACACAGGCAATCTCTGTGTTTTATCGCCAGCAGCAGCATCAGCTGACGGTGGACATTGGCACTATTAACTCGGTATCGGTCGTGGACATCGATGACTCCTTAGATACCACACAACAAGCGATAGGGTTCAAATGGACTTTCTTTGAGGCCAACTTATTAAACCCCGATAATCGGCACTCGGCAGCTTCGCTGGAAATATCCGCCTACTCCAGCAACAGCGACGATTACGATGTGACCGCGGATGAGCTTAACCTCAGCAACCTGCAAATCTTATTTCGTGATCCACAAACATTTTCCGTGACAGATCTTAAAGATGACGGCTGGAAGGCCCGCCTGGTCTACTCTCTTCCGGTAGCACAGCTGGGCATTGCCAGTATTTGGGCAGGCTATGGGGAAAGTCAGGCGACATCAGGCACTACTTCAGACCTCACAGCAGACTCAATCAGACAGCTTTTCGAACAAAGTTTTGAGTTAAACGAATCCTATTTGTACCTAGGAGCTAGCATCAACTTGCAGATTACACCTAGGATACCAATTACTATCAGTTATGAAGCAATCAGTATAAGTGATTCCAATTTCATCCAATTTCCTGAAAACCCCTCCTCCGCGCTGCCCGGGTTCTTGAGCGGCGCCAATCAATCCAGCGAGGACATAAATCACACTCTTCGGGTGAGCGTAGCGTATTGGCTGACCCGGCGACTGAATATTAGTTTAAGCGGCAACTTTTATACCAATCAATTTCTCGGCGTCCTGCCTCATTATAACAATCCTCTTAGCGGATCCTTTTCTTCGTTACCCTACGGTTTTGCTGGTGTTGAACTAGGTTATCGATTTTAAAAAAACAAAATTAAGCTAGAAATTCATCACATTTACTACTATGATATTGAATCTGCTATAGCTACAACCAAATCTGAGGTTTCGTAGATAAACCCAACGCCAAAAAGGTTACCTAAAATGATCACAATACCTAAATTACTGCGCTTTGCTGCGTACTTGCCTTTCCTGGTTCTCAGTTTCACAGTGAATGCACAGGTTTTCACTGTGGCAAACGATACTGTCACTGTTGATGATGGCACATTCACGGTCGACGCAGTGATTAGCAGCACCGGCCTAGTGTCCACTGTCAATGACATTCCCAATCCCGTTGCAGGTGATGCTTTAAACATACCTGCCTTTACCTTTGACCTGGACGGAGGAGGCACCTTAGCAGCTGGTGTGTATACCTTTACTGCGGGCTTCACTGTCGATGATGACACGTCACAGCGACGCGTAGAGATTAGCATCCCTGGAATTACTGCGACTGTAACCGCGACTGACATAACCGGCTCGTTAGGAGTCACAACAGGGGCAAGAGGGCTCGCTAGGAACGGAGATGGTTCCATCAACGTAGATTTAAATGGCGCTCCTGCGGCCAGTTCGGTAACTTTTGGCCTTTCTAGTCTAACTACCGGTTTTAGTCTAACTATAGATGCAGGCCCTCAACTTGACGCCTTTGTTGGCTCAAATCAAATTCTTGCCGGTGTAATCGACAACATCAACACCCAAGTCTCTGGGCACTATACCTATGCTCTGTTCTTAAAACAGACAGGCGGCCCAGAAAACTTAACATTTGCAACCAGCGGCGGCGCATTGCCGCGCATTCAAACTAGCTGCGCACTCGACACTAACTCCCAAACAACCAGCCAATTTCTGCTCGGTAACAGTTCACTAGCTTCTACTTTTGATATGGCCTATGGCTTGCAAGGGCAATTTAATTTCGACGGTGCTAGCAGTTCACCTGGGCCTGCTCCTTCTGCTTTTACTGAAACTTGCGTTGCAGCTGTAAGTGGCGGTGGAACAACGCCAACGCCCAATCCAGATGTTGCTGAAGCCGAAGAAAGCTTGGCTGCTGCTGACGAGGCCATCGAAAACCTAGGTGATGAACCAAGTGCTGCCGATGTCACCGCTGCAGTCACTGACTTAACGGATGCGGCCGCTGATATTCTCGCCCTTCAGGAAGATGGCAATGCTAACGATGAGCTAGGCCTGGGTTATATAACTTCAGCGGCAACAGCTACCGTCCCCGTATCCACTTTAGCTGGAGAGGACCTAGAAGTCGCAGCAGAGGATATGAGTACATTGCTCACAACGATTGGCCAGATAACTCAAGGTTTAGGAACATTGAGCGACTCGGAACGTGCAGTTTTAAACACTGATACTGTCAGCTCGATAGACGCGACAACCACGCTGGTGGCGACTTCTGAGGAGCCGCTAAGCATTGAGGCTGTAAAAACCTTGTTTGAGGCGGTCACCGAAGTGTTGACCGGTTCATTAAGCGCGAATAATGGCATGTTGGAGACCACAAATAAGGCCGCTCTAGTGGCCCTGGCTACTGCAATTGACACGCGTGTCGAATTTTCTCCGGCTACTGCTAAAACAGCCACAGGTGAAAGCGGAGTCTTGCTGACGAAAGAGGTGACTGATGCCAACCCCAGCATCGATGCGGCATATAGTGCCTTAGAGTACCTAATATTGAGTTTCCCTAACCTCGACTTTGCTGCATTGACTACCGGAACTAGCACCACAACCTCCGACTTTGCCAATATAGCAGCAGGCGTGGATTACGCTGCAGATGTCGTCGGATTGGCAGTCGTATCGAGCAGTGTTGCCGAAGGACTCTTCGAACTATCTAATGGCAATATCAACGTAGTAGGAGACAATTTAAGCATGACCCTCAGCCCCGCCTCTTTCGACATAGCGGCGTTCACTGATGGCATTACCGGTGCCAATGCAGAGCTCACACTGCTTCCTAATGGCGTCCTAAGTATTACTGATGGCGTTATTGTCGTCGCGGCAACATTCGGTTTCGAAAATGCTGAAGATGCTGATCCAAGCAATTCAGGCACGGCTACCTTCGGCGGACCCACTGGCGCAGATGAGTCCGATGCGAATTATTTCTTCACCGTAAATTACCCCAATGGCGCTACCCAGGTGCTCCAACCATTGGTAAGCGACAACGCTTTTTACGGGTCGGTAGAAGGGTATGGCTATTCACTCTCAACTGATCGTGCTACGGGCATAATTACCATTGATGGCGTCGGCAGTTTCCGACCCAGCTATGTGGTGCGCCCACAAACGCTTTTTGAAAGCGGTACGCACAATCAAAATAAAGACGCATCTGGCGTTTCGTATGCGCTCACCGATGCAAATTCGGACGGTGTCGATGACGTCTTAGTCTTCACCGATACATCTGTGCAACTAGTTTATGGCATGCCTTAGTCGATCTGTAGGCTGGTCACATGCAGCGCTGGAAGACAGTGTTGCATGTGAACTGACCCTTCAACATGACTTACTTCTACCTCCTCAGCACCTTCTTGATAACAGGCACCACCCTGCTTCTGCTTAGACCGGTGGCCATAAAAATCGGTTTAGTGGACATTCCCGGCGGTCGTAAGGCGCAGCTGAAAGCAACTCCGTTAATCGGCGGCCTCGGAATTTTCTTCGGTATCCTTTGTGTCTTAAGCAGCATGCCTGCGATGTTACTCGAGTACAGTTCCTTGCTTTCCCTTTCTGCATTAATACTGTTCATCGGCACAGTGGATGATGCAAAAGACATCTCTCCCCTAGTGCGCCTGATAGGGCACAGCTTAGTCGCTCTAGCTATGGCGGTTGTAGCCGGTGTAGAGCTGAGCTCAGTCGGCGCCTTATTGTCTTCCAGCTCGATTGAGCTTGGGCTTTTCTCTGTCCCTGTAACTGTTTTTGCAACCCTCGGCGTAATCAATGCCATTAATATGTCTGACGGCATAGACGGCCTGTCAGGCGGCCTAGTTATAGTTTGCCTTGGTTTCATTGCATTGGCTTCCTCTACGAGCGGGCAGCTGCTGATTGCCAGTTTTTGCACAGTAGTAATTTGCTCTATTGCGGCGTTTCTCAGCCTAAACTTTCGACGTCCTTGGCAAAAACAGGCACTCATATATTTGGGTGATGCAGGCAGTACCATGCTCGGTTTTATGCTGGCATGGTTGCTAATCTCCAGCACTCAGGGAACCACTCCAACCTTTTCACCTGTGTACGCACTGTGGTTTTTAGCCGTACCACTTGTGGACACGGTAAACCTAATGATCAAAAGGCCGCTTAGAGGAAGATCGCCATTTGATGCTGGCACTGATCATTTGCATCACATACTCCTAAGCCGTGGCTTTTCGGTGACGCAAACTGTCCTGCTCATCTTAGGCATGGCACTAGCCAGCGGTGGTTTTGGACTGCTGGGAATGCGCGCCGGATTAAATGATTCTACGATGTTTCTATCTTTCATCGTTCTGTTCGGCGTCTATTTTTACTTTTCAGATCAAGTTACAAAGAGCCCAAATCCTTAAACAATGTATCGCTAGCTAGCATCTGGCTGTATACACCGCCAACATAAGTCCCCCCGCCCCGTCTCTCCACCTACTGACATGTTTTAGCTCTATTTTTGTAAAGCCAGTACAGCATTCTTGTAAGGCTGCCTCATGTTAAGCGCAGGGCCTCTAAACACCAAAATACTACTTGTTCTGCGCTACACCGTGCTCCTTACATCTTGTTCCAGTACCGAAGAACTCACGGGTCACAAGCCGATTAGAGAGTTCCACCGGGTGAGTTTGGCACACTATGAAGCAGATTTACGCAATGCCAACACTACGCCGATGACGTGCCTATCTCGAAGAATGCGGGATTAAGCGCTGTTTGACAAAAAGTGGCTACCCCGTCCTCTACCAAAGTGCTCAGTGCGTTCAATGATTATTCTCAACGATGCTACTGATCTTGTTGAGCGGAACCAGCTTTTAGGGTCAGACAACCTCAGTTAACTCCAAGTAAATCTCTTGTAAACTGGAATTCTCACCCTGCGCAGCTATATTTATAGATAGCAAGGAATGCTATCTACAGGTACACGGATGTACCTCGTAGCCAATACTTAATTAATACCAAAAAATGGATTTGGAGGCGCGCAATTGTTCACAATAGACCTGCCTAGTGATATCGAGAAGCGACTGCTGGTTCTGGCCATGCACAAAGGCAGAACTGTTCAATTCTGCGCGCGAGAAGCAATTCTTGATTACATCGATGAAGTTGAAGAGAGGTTTCTGGCAGTTGATGGGGTTAGTGAGGAGGAATCGGTAGATGGGTATGATCTGTTGGAGTAACTACCCTGAACTAAGACTGGGGGAATTGGTCGGGGCGGCCGGATTTGAACCGACGACCACTACACCCCCAGTGTAGTGCGCTACCAGACTGCGCTACGCCCCGAATACTTGCCCTTTTACAACAAGAGATCTCTGAAACGACCTACTTGCGTGTCCTTTGCCTTATCGAATCCCACCAGTGTAGTGCGCTACCACACAGCGCTACGCCCCGAATACCTGCCCTTTTACAACAAGAGATCTCTGAAACGACCTACTTGCGTGTCCTTTGCCTTATCGAATCCCACCAGTGTAGTGCGCCACCACACAGCGCTACGCCCCGAATACCTGCCCTTTTACAACAAGAGATCCCTGAAACGACCTACTTGCCTGTCCTTTGCCTTATCGAATCCCACCAGTGTAGTGCGCTACCACACTGCGCTACGCCCCGAATACCTGCCCTTTTACAACAAGAGATCTCTGAAACGACCTACTTGCCTGTCCTTTGCCTTATCGAATCCCACCAGTGTAGCGCGCTGCCAAAGAGCGCTATGACCCGATTAGAAGGCTGGAATAGTTTTTAACTTAGGTTTGCTGCTGCGGAAACGCCTATAACCGTGCTATGACGCTCTCCAAGTCTTTAACCAGAGACCTTATCTCGCTGGCGTTGACGTTGGATTTCGCTAGTTCTTCTGGATTATCACTCATTTTCTGCCGTGCACCACCAATAGTGTACCCTTGCTCATACAGTAAACTCTTGATTTGTCTTATTAAAATTACATCTTGGCGCTGATAGTAGCGACGGTTGCCGCGGCGTTTTACTGGCTTAAGCTGAGGAAATTCAGCCTCCCAATAACGCAGAACATGTGGCTTAACTGCGCATAACTCACCTACTTCACCGATAGTGAAGTAGCGCTTTGGAGGGATTAGCGGTAATACGTCGTTATTCTTCGGTTCCAGCATAACCCTCTACTCTTGCCTTTAATTTCTGTCCTGGGCGAAATGTTACTACGCGCCTAGCCTTGATTGGAATTTCTTCGCCAGTTTTGGGGTTGCGGCCAGGTCGCTGTTTCTTGTCTCTTAAATCAAAATTGCCGTAGCCGGACAATTTCACTTGTTCATTGCGTTCTAAGGAGAGGCGGATTTCTTCGAAAAACTGTTCTACAACTTCCTTGGCTTCGCGTTTATTCAGCCCTAGTTCTTCGAAGAGGCGTTCAGCCATATCGGCTTTAGTCAGTGCTCCATCCGCCATATCAAAATCCCCAACTAATTCCGCAAATTTGCATTAAATTTATCTTGTAGTCCGTTGACGCACTTACTAATTATTGTATTTATGTCGTCTTCGCTAAGAGTGCGCGAAGGATGCTGCCACGTCAAGCCCAAAGCGATACTTTTTTTGTCTTTTGCGACTGCATCCCCTTGATAAACATCAAATATTCGCAGATCAGTTAAGTGCTCACCTGCATTCTCACGGACATTGACCAAAACATCCGCCGATGCGTAGCTTCGCTCGATCAGGATAGCCAAATCTCGACTCACTTCCGGAAATTTAGACAGCGCGCTCGCGGCAGGTAATCGGCGCTCTTGCAGGGGCGCCAGCTCTACTTCAAACATATAGCAGTTCCCTGTGATGCCCAATTTTCGCCGCATTGCGGGGTGCAGAGCACCAATATGCCCCACTATCGCGCCATTACTTTCTATGCGCGCACATTGTCCACTGTGGAAGCAGGCATAGTCCGCTGCTACGAAGGTATATCTATCCGGCTCCAATCCCAGAGCTAGCAACAGTTCGACATCACCTTTTAGGTCATAAAAATCTGATAAATCCTTGTTATTATTCCAGTTTATTGGCATTTTTTTACCAGAAACTAGACCGGCTAGCATTGCCGTTTGGGTGATTTCTTCGCCGCTGCCCTGAAACACCAACCCCGATTCAAATATTCGAATGCGCTCGAACTGGCGGTTTTCATTGTATTTCAGTGTCGTAATTAGTCCTGGCAAGATACTCGTGCGCATCACCGCCATATCAGCAGATATCGGATTCTGCAACGAGACTCCAGGCTGATCTGGAAATAGCGTGTCGGCCAGAGATGGCTCAATGAAGCTGTAAGTAACGACCTCCTGATAGCCTAAAGCCACCAACTGTTGCCGGATTTGGCCTAACTCGGTGCGAGACTCCGGTTTTGAGCTCAAGCTTTGGTTGCCCAGACCTCCGGTCTGCGGAAGATTATTGTAGCCATAGATTCTAGCCAACTCTTCAATCAAGTCTGCCTCGATACTGACATCGAAACGGTAAGAAGGCACAGAAACGGTCAAGACCTCACCGTCGTCATCTGCAAAACCGAATCCCAGTCTACCTAAGATGTCTCTGACCTCTTCTTGCTCCATCTGGATACCTAACAAGCTACTAATTGAGCTGTACTTTAGGCTAACCTCGTTAGATTCAGGAAGGTGGCCTATCGCTTCAATAATAGGCCCTGCTTCGCCACCACAGATATCGAGAAGCAACTGAGTAGCCCTGTGCATTGCGATTCGTTGTAGTTGATAGTCGACGCCCCGCTCATAGCGGTGTGACGCATCTGTATGCATACCATAGGCTCTCGCCTTGCCGGCTACAGCCAACGGCGCAAAGAACGCACACTCGAGGAATACATGCTGCGTCTGATCGCTCACGGCAGTTGCCATGCCACCCATGATGCCCGCCATAGCCACAGCCTTTTTAGCATCAGTGATAAGTAAGGTATCGGGGGTCAGCTCTACTTCTTTTCCGTCGAGCAATACTAATGTCTCATTCTGCTTGGCGAAACGAACATCGATATGTCCTTCTAGCTTCGCAAGATCGAATGCGTGCATCGGCTGACCGAGTTCCATTAACACGTAGTTCGTTACATCAACAACAGGATCAATACTGCGCAGCCCGCAGCGGCGTAGCTTTTCCTTCATCCACAAAGGGGATTCCGAATTGAGATTGATATTCTTAATAACGCGCCCGAGATAACGGGGGCAGGCATCTTTGGCAGTGATCCTAACGTCGAATTTATCGCTAATTGACTCAATAGGGGCTGGAAAGTCTAAAGGCGCCACATCTTTCCGCGCTATCACCCCCACTTCACGAGCTAGACCGATCATTCCCAAGCAGTCACCGCGGTTGGGGGTCAGATCTAATTCAATGCTCGTGTCATCGAGCTTTAGAGAGCTGCGTATATTTTCGCCCACACTGGCATTCTTATGAAGCTCCAACAATCCGTCGGAGCTTTCTTCCAAACCCAGCTCTTCGCTGGAACACAGCATGCCGTTTGATTCGATGCCGCGTATCTTTGCCTTCTTAATCTTGAATGGCTTCGCGTCGGGTGACTCAATGATTTTAGCGCCAAGTTTAGCAAATGGGACTTTTATACCTGCGCGAACATTTGGAGCGCCACAAACAACCTGAAACGACTCTTCTCCATCGGACACAGAACACAGACTGAGTTTATCGGCATCCGGGTGCGGTTCAACCGATTCAACCAGACCCACAACTATGCCACTGCACTGGCGCGCAACAGGCGTTGAGCCATCGACCTCCAGGCCAGCCATAGTGAGCTCGTCGATTAGTTGCTGCGTTTCGAGCTCTGGGCTTACCCATTCTCGAAGCCATTGTTCGCTGAATATCATTGCTTAGGTCGACACTTTGAAATTACTTGTTAATTGAACTGTTGTAAAAATCTAAGATCGTTCTCGAAGTAGGTTCGAAGATCCCCTACACCGTAGCGCAGCATCGCCAATCGTTCGACACCCATGCCGAATGCGAAGCCGTTGTATTTTGCCGTGTCGATGTTCGACATCTCAAGTACTCTTGGGTGCACCATTCCACAACCCATAACTTCCAGCCAACCGGTATTGCCACAGATTCTGCAACCCTTTCCCGCGCAGCTAACACAACCCATATCGACTTCGGCAGACGGTTCGGTGAATGGGAAATAGGAAGGACGAAAACGCACCGGCATGTCTTCTTCGAAATAGGCATGCAAAAAGTCTATCACCGTGCCTTTCAAGTCCGCAAAGCTCACCTTCTCATCGATTAACAAGCCTTCCACCTGATGAAACATCGGTGTGTGTGTCAGGTCTGAATCACAGCGGTAAACACGGCCTGGGCAGATCATTCTGAAGGGCGGTTCGCCGCCCTCCATTACCCTAACCTGCACAGGCGATGTATGCGTTCGAAGCACAGTGCCAGGACTCACATAAAACGTATCGTGCATTGCTCGAGCCGGGTGATGGCTAGGAATATTTAGCGCTTCGAAGTTGTGATAGTCATCTTCTATTTCGGGGCCTTCAGCGACATCGTACCCGCTGGTTTCGAAGATAGAGGTGATGCGATCTATGGTAATTGTAATCGGATGTAAGCCACCCTGACTCTGACGTCTGCCAGGAAGAGTTACATCGATAGTCTCGCTGCTCAGTTGTGCACTGAGGCTTTCTTCTACCAGAGAGCTTTTGCGGGCCTCTATCGCGTTCTGAACTTCCTGCTTTGCGATATTAATACGCTCGCCAGCTGATGGACGCTCCTCTGCAGGTAATTGACCGAGCGACTTCAAAAGCGCAGTCAGAGTTCCCTTTTTCCCTAAATAGTGAACACGCAAAGACTCCAGCGATTTTTCGTCACTAGAGTCTTTGATGGCTTGCAGGGCTTCTGCAAGTAGGGAGTTAGGATCTGCCATGAGCCACTTACCCAAGAAGAGTTAAGCTGCGAGGCTAGCTTTCGCCTGATCTACAACTGCATTAAAAGCTGGCTTGTCATGGACTGCTAGGTCTGCCAACACACGACGATCGACTTCGATCTCCGCTTTCTTTAATCCAGCGATAAGCTGACTGTAGCTCATGCCATTCTCGCGTGCCTGCGCGTTGATGCGCGTGATCCACAAGGCTCTGAAGACACGCTTCTTAACGCGTCTGTCACGGTAGGCGTATTGGCCTGCCTTAGTAACTGCTTGGATAGCAACACGATAGATACGGCTTCGCGCACCGTAATAACCTTTTGCCTTTTTTAATACTTTTTTGTGACGTCGATTTGCCGTGACGCCGCGTTTTACTCGAGCCATTTTAAATTCTCCTGATTAATTTTGTGATTAGACTTTGCGTAGCATGCGTTTAATTGCTGGCATATTGTCAGCATGCACAGGAGTAGTCCCGCGCAATTGTCGCTTTCGCTTGGTCGTCATCTTAGTCAGGATATGACTCTTGTAGGCGCTCTTGCGCTTGTAACCGGAGGCAGTTTTCTTAAACCGCTTCGCAGCACCACTGTGGGTTTTTAGTTTTCCAGCCATTACATATAACTCCGCATTTGCTCCAATGTTTATCAGTAACTATTGGATGCTTTTAATAAATACCTAACAATTAAAA
>Ga0307994_1000863_pt1 | contig 19563 bp, 19 predicted proteins | sample EllFjometagen261_FD_203171 | JGI IMG/M metagenome (GOLD analysis project Ga0307994, IMG submission 203171) | Marine microbial communities from Ellis Fjord, Antarctic Ocean - #261 | ecosystem: Environmental > Aquatic > Marine > Unclassified | place: Southern Ocean | collected 2014-11-02 | reverse complement strand
GCCACAACAAACAATCCACCGACAGAGGCGCGCATCTCGCTTAGGCCCATCGTGGATTTGGTTGGCTCTAGATCAAGGGCAGAGGCGGTGTAGCGAGGGGCCACAAATCCGAACAGACCAAAGCCGGTGGTGAGGAGGGCGCAGAGGGTGTTGATTATATCTACCATGCGAAACAGGTAGCATGTGGTGGGGAATAGGCAATGGCGGGTTTGTGGGCCTTAGCTGTCGCTCGCGGCTACTGCGCCAAAAGCGGTTTCCGCGCATTAGACAAAGGTAGCAAAAGCGAGCCCTAAAGTTTGTTTGATGATTTCATTCGGAGCGCCTTCTTTTTGCATCCGCATAGCACCACCGTTTTGCGCATCGCAAAAAAGGGCTGCCGCGTGGGTTGGGATGTCGGCCTTGAACTCTGCACGTGATTTTGCTGGTTCGATCCACGCTTCGTAGTTTCGAAGCGTTTGGGAACGAAACATATCAACTTTGTTGCCTGTGATCTCTCCAAGGCCTTCCCTGTGGGCACGCAGTGCTACCTGCAAGCATCCACTCGGAATACCAAGTGATTGGCGGTCCTGCGTAGTAAACGCAATAAGTGCCTCGATCTGCTGGGCAAACCCTTCGTTACTGGTCAAAATGTTGTGGAATGGGCCAAGTACCAATTCGCTGTAAAGATCTAGCACCGCGGCCTTCAAAACATCGTCGCTGCCAAATTCATGATAAAGACTAGGTTTGGAAACATCTGCTACTTTGCAGATGTGACTTATCGCTACATGCGTCGGCCCTCCTGTCCAATAACTCGTCAGAGCAATCTTCAAAACCGCATCGCGATCCAATGTTTGGGGGCGCCCTCGTTTAGGGTTTTTTTTAATGGTGGCATATTCGTATCTGCAAGTATTTAAAAATTAACCAACTTATATCGTACCGTTAGTTACGAAATTATATCAAATCATCATTCGCTCTACTAGAGCGTTGTTCTGTAATTAATTTAGCCAAAGGATATGGAATATGATCGCTGGACACTATGCAACTGCCCTCATTGCGCATCAGAAGTTCCCAAAAGGGACGTTGTTGTTCTTTCTTGCCGTATCGCAATTTCAAGATATCTGCTGATTCATTTTTCATTACCTTGGGCTAGAGCCGACGGGACCGATTAACGTCTTTGATGCAACCATTGCCAACATGACCGTATCGATGATGTACAGTCACCACCTGATCCCACAATTTATCTGGGCTGCCGTGGTGTTTTTGATCGGTAAGGTCTTGTTCAAAAGTACAACGTTTGGCCTAGCGGCAATGGCCTTGTTCGTTAGCCATATCATACTGGATTTCTTTTCGGGTCACGGCCACCATCTTTTTGGTGCAAACACCGTTGCGATAGGTTTGGGGCTTTATGCGAAAAACGCATACCTCGCGATACTCATCGAAGCCGTCTTTATTGTCACTGCTATTGCCTATTATTTCCGGATCGAGACGAACGCGGGTGTCGTTCGTACCAATAAAAGCCGCGCAGTTATCATCGGGGTTTTCGCTTATGGTATCTTTTTCCTGCTGTCGGTCGCCACGGTTTTTATTTCGGGACTTGTTGGGCATTCCAGCATTTAATCTTGCCTTTAATACGACTGTGCCAACCATCATGCTCACTTATATCGCATTGGCCGCAGTGCTGTGCTGGGTTGTTCCCAAGATCGTCAAAGTCTAATCGAATTGAATTAATCGAAGTCATTCTATGCATGAGTGCCCTAGCTGGGGCACTTTTATCGCTACAGCATTGGTCAATCGGGGATAAGGGAAGACGATGCCAAATACCAGTATAACCCGTCACATCCGTTCTATTTCATGCTGCCATTCATAAACGCTGGTCGCTTGTGTTTTTGGATGTAGGTCCATGCGATGAAGCGACTTACCTTTTGCCCTTGTGCCATCTCAACAACTTTGAAATCAGCAATTTGCGCTCTTTCAAGGTTGTTTAAAAGCAGTGGTAGGTTGTCTTTTTTCGACACAAGTGAGGTGAACCATAGACATTGTTTGGCGAAAGCTTTGCTTTGCTTAATCATGTTTGAAATAAACCAAACTTCACCGCCCGGGCACCAAAGTTCTGTGTTTTGTCCCCCAAAGTTAAGGGTCGATGACTTTCCTTTGCCAAGGTTGCGCCACTTGCGTTGCGTCCCTCTGTTGGCCTCTTCCATTGAGGAATGAAACGGCGGGTTGCACAGAATGACGTGGAACCTGTCGCCGGTTTGGATCGCGCCTTTGAGCGTATCCTCGCGATTGGTTTGCAGTCTAAGTGGGATGTTCAGGGTGTTGCGGTCGCAAATCTGTTTGGCGGAGGTGATCGCGACGGGGTCAATATCGATGCCCGTAAACTCCCAGCCATATTCGCTTTGACCAATCAGGGGGTAAACCAAGCTGGCACCGGTTCCGATGTCGAGTGCTTTGTATTTTGGTCCACGCGGGATTTGTTTCTTGTTATCGCCTGCAAGCAGATCTGCAAGGCAGTGGATATAGTCCACACGTCCAGGGATCGGTGGGCACAGGGAGTTTTCAGGGATGTCCCAGTCTTCAACGCCGTGATGTGTTTTGAGGAGTGCCCGATTGAGCATCCGAACCGCCATTGGGTCTTGAAAGCTGATGGTCGTTTGACCCTTTGGGTTCAGCGTTGTGAAGGCCTCAAGCGCGGGAGTGTCCGCCACCAAGCGCGTGAAATCATACCCTTTGCGGTGCTGATTGCGCGGGTGCAGTGTGGTTTTGGTGGCCATGAGGACGCTTTCCTTGAGGTGGGTGCCTAACCCGTCGGTCAGTTCACAGGCTGCGCATAGACGGACTATGCCAGCTGTTTAAAGTCTAAGCTTTGTTCTTGCGCTTTTCCATGACGGACTTTGCCAAATTAGTGGTGTAGCTTTCCAGCCCTGCCAATGCGGTGTCGACGCCTGTGGCATTGTTGGCCTCAAGCGCGTCGGCAAGTGTGGTGTGCAGTTCGATGATCTTTGCGCGATCCCGTGCAGAGAAGGTGATCATGTTCATCAAGGGCTGCATGGCCTCAACGGCACCCGCCAACTGATAGCTAAGCACCGGATTGCCAGCGCCATCGACCAGCGCACGGTGAAAGGCCACGTCAGAGGCGCAGAATGCCTCGTCCGTTAGCCCCGGTTGGGATTGGCGGTGGATTTCGGCGCGCATGGTTGTAAGATGATCGGCGGTGCGGCGCAGTGCAGATAGGAGCGCGCAAGAGCGTTCAAGGGTGTAGCGCGCCTCGCAGGCGGTTTCAAAGCTGACGGCGTTCATGGACAAAAGCAGTGTGGAGGTGGTGATTTGCTGGGGGTAGGCTTCTTCAAAGCTAAGTTTATTGACGAAAGCACCGCCTGTAGCGCCGCGTTGTGTGCGGATCAGGGATTGTGCGGCTAGCCGTTTGAGCGCCTCGCGCACGGTGGGGCGTGAGACGTCGAATTGATCTGATAGCTCTGCCTCTGAGGGCAGGCGTTGGTCGACGATTAAGTCGCCTGAGATGATTGCATCACGGATCGATTTGGCGATTTGGGCCGACAGGTCAGCATTGCTGTTTGGATCAATTTTCATATGTCTTACATTTAATGTTTGTCAGTTATTTAATTGTCTGGCATTTAAATGGCAAGACTAGCTTTGAGTCGCCACCAATCGATGAGTTTTGCGATGCCTCATATACTGCGTTCCACACTATGGTTGTCCTTTTTTGCTGTGATCCTTGGGTCATGGTGGATGATGTATATGATGAGTATGGATATGGGATTGGACCTATTGGGCCGTCCTAACATGATGGCGCAGAAGATGCGCATGATGGATCCGATGATGAGCGACATGGCGATGACCCGTTTTGGGACTGTGTTTGCGATGTGGGCGATCATGATGGCGGCGATGATGTTGCCAACCATGGTGCCGACCTTGCGCAGTTATGAAGACCTGATGGCGTCTGCCGATGGCACGCGGTCAGGGTTCGTAGGCGTTATTTTGGGATATTTCGTGGTTTGGGTGGCGTTCGCGGCCTTGATCGCAGGTGTTCAAATTGCGCTGCTTTATGCAGGTATTATCGATCTGCTGGGCATTGCGACATCGCGGTGGATAACCGCTGGATTGTTGATCGCTGTTGGACTGTTTCAGTTCACCCGCGCCAAGGAAATCTGCCACGGCGTTTGCCATTCCCCAATGATGTATTTCTTGGGCCACTGGCAAACCGGATTTGGTGGTGGGGTGCGGATGGGCCTTGGTCTTGGTGCGTTCTGCGTTGGCTGTTGCTGGGGCTTTATGGTCTTGGGCTTTGTCGGGGGCGTCATGAGTTTGCTTTGGATGGGGGCCGCGACCCTGTTCATGGTTCTAGAAAAGTTGCCCCAAATCGGGCATGTTATAACGAAACCAATGGGTGTGGCCCTTATTGCAGGCGGATCGCTTGTGATCGCATCACCTTATTTCATCGGAGGATAAGATGGCTGTAACGCGTCGTAAGGATTCAGATAAGCTGCCTATTAGTCAGCGTATTGATCAACGGATGCCCAACCCGGGTCGTCGTCAAATGACACCGACCAATTGGGCGATAAAAGGCGAGTTGTTCTTGAACTGCTCATGCACAGTGTTTTGCCCATGTGTTGTTTCTTTGGGCGGTCATCCTCCCACCGAGGGCCACTGCCACGCTTGGATGGCCATCGCAATTGATGAAGGCCACTATGAAGGTGAAGACCTGTCAGGTTTGAACGTCGGTCTGTTGGTCGATATTCCAGGCCGCATGGGCGAGGGGAACTGGAAAGTTGCTGCCTATGTAGATGAGCGCGCAAGCGGCAAAGCCTACAACGGTATTTTGCAAATCTTCAGCGGTGCAGCTGGTGGTACGACTGGTTTGTTCACGATGCTGGTGTCTGAGATCATTGGCGCGGAACGTGCACCTGTTGAGATCACGCGTGAAGGCAACAAACGCTCCATCACCATTGGCCGTAAGATCCAAGGTGAGATCGAGATGCTGACGGGCAAATCCCCTGATCATCCTGTTATGGTGTCAAATTCTAAATACTGGATGGGTCCTGATATCATCGCCGCTAAGGGCCTACGCTCCAAGGTGCGCGACTATGGCCGCGTTTGGGATTTCGACAATATGTCAGCCGAAATTTGCCCAATCGACTGGAAGGGCCCAAAGCCTTAAGTCTTTTTTTCAATGGGATGTGGCGTTTGGCTTGTGTGAATAGACTGCGCTGCATCTTGTCCTCAGTTCGGAGAAAATCTGATGGCACTTCTTTCCCCTTCACGTCGCCTGCGCCGCACACCGTTTTCTGATGGTGTCGAGTCGGCTGGTGTAAAAGCCTACACCGTTTACAACCACATGCTGTTGCCAACGGTCTTTGAAAGCGTTGAGGCCGATTATCGTCACCTCAAAGACCACGTTCAGGTCTGGGATGTATCGGTTGAACGTCAGGTCGAATTGCGTGGTCCAGACGCTGGGCGCCTTATGCAGATGCTAACGCCGCGCGATTTGCGCCGTATGTTGCCAGGTCAATGCTACTACGTGCCTATCGTCGACGAGACAGGCGGCATGTTGAACGATCCTGTCTGCCTAAAGCTGGCAGAGGACCGCTGGTGGATTTCGATTGCCGACAGTGACCTGTTGTATTGGGTCAAAGGCATCGCCAACGGCTATCGTTTAGATGTCTTGGTGGACGAGCCTGATGTCAGCCCATTGGCTGTTCAGGGTCCGCAGGCTGAAGAACTGTTGGTGCGCGTATTCGGTGAACGCATCCGCGACATCCGTTTCTTCCGCTTTGATTGGTTTGACTTTGAAGGCCGCGAGATGGCGATTGCCCGTTCTGGTTTTTCCAAGCAGGGCGGTTTTGAAATCTACGTTCAAGGTAGCGATATTGGCATGCCGTTGTGGAATGCCTTGTTTGCTGTTGGTGAAGACTTGAACGTGCGTGCTGGTTGCCCAAACTTGATCGAACGGATTGAGGGTGGGTTGTTGTCCTACGGCAATGACATGACAGACGATAACACACCGCATGAATGTGGTTTGGGCCGTTTCTGTGACACGCAGACTGCGATTGGCTGTATTGGTCGTGATGCGTTGTTGCGTGTGGCCAAAGAGGGACCTGTGCAGCAACTACAGCCGATTGAGATTGCAGGACCACCGGTTCCGCCATGTGATCGGTATTGGCAACTTTGGGCCAACGGTAAAAAGGTTGGCAAAGTGACGTCAGCCGCGTGGTCGCCAGATTTTGAGGTAAATGTTGCCATTGGTATGGTGCGCATGACCCATTGGGATCCGGGTACGGACCTTGAGGTGGAAACACCTGACGGTATGCGTCCTGCACTGGTGTGCGAACAATTTTGGATTTGAGTGTTTTTTAAACAATAATGCAGGTTCTTGCCTGCGACAGGAGAGATAGATGTTTAACGCTTTGGTAATGAACAAAGACGAAGAAAGCAGCTTGGCTTCAGCTGCAATTGAGCAGATGGATGTGGATCAACTGCCTGCGGGTGATGTTGTGGTTGCGGTTGAATACTCAACTGTGAACTACAAGGACGGTTTGTGTCTGAGCGCCAAAGGCGGTGGTTTGGTGCGCAACTATCCACACGTTGGTGGTATCGATTTCGCAGGGACTGTCGAAAGCTCTGAAGACCCACGTTACAAAGCGGGCGACAAGGTTGTTCTAACCGGTTGGCGCGTTGGTGAAGTTCACTGGGGTGGCTACGCCCAAAAGGCACGGGTTAAGGCCGATTGGCTTGTTCCACTGCCTGCAGGTTTGGACACACGTCAGGCGATGGCTGTGGGTACCGCAGGTTTCACTGCGATGTTGTCTGTCATGGCGTTGGAAGATCACGGTATCAAAGACGGCCCGGTTTTGGTCACTGGCGCTTCTGGTGGTGTTGGTTCTGTCGCAACAGCTATTTTGGCTACTTTGGGTCATGAAGTTGCCGGTGTTACAGGACGTCCAGAAACAGGTGATTACCTTAAATCGCTGGGTGCCAAACAGATCGTTGCCCGTGAAGAGCTGAACGAGTCGATCAAACGCCCGATGGAAGCTGAAACATGGGGCGGTTGCGTTGATGCGGTGGGCGGTGAAATGCTGGCACGCGTTTTGGGCCAAATGAAATATGGATCGTCTGTTGCTGCCGTTGGTTTAGCTGGTGGCGCTGCTTTGCCAACAACCGTCATCCCGTTCTTGTTGCGCGGTGTGAATCTTTTGGGCATCGATTCAGTCATGCAGCCATACGACAACCGCGTTCGTGCGTGGGGTCGTATCGCCAAAGACCTGCCGATGGACAAACTTGAAGCAATGGTTCAGCCGGCTGTGTTGTCTGATCTACCAGCGCTTGGTGCTGATATCCTCAAAGGCCAAGTAAAAGGCCGTGTTGTTGTAGATGTGAACGCCTGATCAGTTTAAGAGGGTCTTCAATAGATATTGGAGACCTTCATGACTGCTTATGATGACCAAAACATCCTTGCCAAAATTTTGCGTGGTGAGATCCCAAGTTTCAAAGTCTATGAAGATGATGAAACACTTTGCATTATGGACATAATGCCCCGTTCTGACGGGCATTGTCTGGTGATCCCCAAAACACCTTGCCGCAACATCCTAGATGCGACTGACGCCCAATTAGTGGCTGTGATGGCGACCGTCAAAAAGGTGGCGAATGCTGCCAAGGTTGCATTTAACGCCGATGGTATCACACTTCAGCAATTTAGTGAGGCAGCGGGTGGTCAAGAGATTTTTCACCTACATTTCCACATTCATCCACGCTATGAAGGCGTATCTTTGCGCGGTCCTGGTGTGATGGGTGATATGGATGCGATCAAAGCGCATGGTTCGGCGATTTCGGCGGCACTTGCCTAAGGCATTCGTCTTGTAAATACATGTTGCAGATTAATTTGCTCTATTTATTGGATCCTAGCGATAGGATGATTTGACACGCGGTCCAATTAGCAACCTAAACTAATTCGGCATTTTTTAGATTTTCTTACTATGAAACGTTATTTTCCTTCATTGTGCGTTACCGTTTTCATCTAGGAAGTGCAGTTTTTTTGTTGTGAGCACCGGGAATCACCTCAGATGGTAAAAAATGATGACAAAACACCTATAGATGGTAGCCATGCAGCGATTTTATCAAAAATATAGGAGTAGGGGCAATGTCAATTCAGCCACCCCTAACAGAGTCGGACATCGAAACCGCGAGTTTGGGGGTTTATGAAGGTTTTTCCATAGTAGTAACTATTAGATCAAAAGTCGCCATTGGCGCATTGATCCTCTGGGCCGTTGTGTTTCCAGAAGGTGCTGGATCTGCATTGAAAGGCATTTGCGGCACAATCGATGCCAACACTGGTTCATGGTACATGTATGTAATGACCTTCTACATCGTTGTTTGTCTTGCTTTGGCCCTTTGGCCATCAACTGGCAAAATTCGTTTAGGCGGCGAGAACAGCAAGTCTGAGTTCTCAAACTTTTCATGGTTCTCTATGATGTTTGGGGCAGGGGTCGGCATTGGCATGTTGACCTATGCAACGGGCGAACCACCGTACCACTTTGGTAATATCCCGTCTGTTATCATGGGCGATACGACAGAATTTGACGCTGACAATGTTCATGCCGCGATGAAGTGGTCGTTTCTGCACTGGGGTTTTTCAGCATGGGGTTGCTATGCAATTGTAGGACTTTCCCTTGCGTTCGTTAGCTATTCACGTGGCTTGACGCTTACAAGCCGTTCAGGTCTTACGCCATTTTTTGGTCGTCACCTTGAAGGGCCATTGGACAATATCGTTTCAGTGATCACAACTATATTGGGCGTTACGGTAACTTTGGGCTATGGCGTTAGCTAATTTGCTGCGGATGTCCATAATATCACAGGTTTAGATAGGATCATAAACGCTGAAGGTGCGCCAACAAAAGTGGCGATGCTTATTGCATTGGTCATTGTTATGTTTGCATCAACGCTGTCTGCCTTATCGGGCGTCGGTAAAGGCATCAAATGGCTTTCGAACATCAATATGGGGTTATCGTTCTTTATCCTCGCATTCTTCTAAGTCTTTAGTTCGACAATGTTTGCGCTGTCTAGCTTTTTTACGAGTATTTGGGATTACATCATCGCATTGCCTGCGATGTATATGACCGTTTGGAGCCCTGACAGCGATGCAAAAAGCGTGATTTCCAAACTTGCTGGCGGCACTGCAATTGACCTAACATTGAACGGTGGCGCAGGTGATCAAATTACAGGTTCTGGGCTGTCTAGCCAGTTGTTTGCCATAATTAACTTCATGCCTTCACCTGCTTTGGCCACGCTGATGTCTATGGTTATTGTTGTTCTGCTTATTACTTATTTGATGACTTCCGCTGACTCTGCAGTGTTGATCATTAACACGATTGCGGCTGCTGGTGACGAAAGCCCGAAGGGCCGAGTCCACATTGTCACTTGGGGTGTAATTCTGACCTTAGTAATCGGGAGCTTGCTTATGACTTCTGGAGACGGTCTTGGCGCCATCAACACTACGATGATTACTGGGGCGCTTCCGTTCTCAGTTGTTATGGCATTAATAGGTTTGTCGCTGCGAAAGACGCTGATCCTAGATGGTATGCGTAAAAATGAAAACAATGGCGGTTAATACGCACTGAAACATCACAGCTATTTGTGAAAATAATAAGGCTAAGGTGCTTGCGCACCGGGGCTTTTTTCTTATCTTGATACAGAACACAGGAGCGCATCTATGAAACTTGATATCGATTTTGTCCGCAGCCAGTTCCCAGCATTTTCTGAGCCATCGCTACAAGGTCAAGCGTTCTTTGAAAATGCAGGTGGGTCATATACTTGCAGTGCGGTCATTGATCGACTGATGCGGTTTTATACGCAGCGCAAAGTGCAACCTTACGCGGCCTATGAGGCCAGCCGGTTGGGTGGTGAAGAAATGGATGAGGCGCGGGTGCGCATGGCTGCGATTTTGGGCGTTGATACTGATGAGCTTAGCTTTGGCCCATCCACGACCCAAAACACCTATGTCTTGGCACAAGCTTTTGGTCAGATGATGCAAACGGGTGAAGCTATCATTGTTACCAATCAAGACCATGAGGCAAACAGTGGTCCATGGCGTCGTTTGGCAGATCGCGGGATTGAAGTGCGTGAATGGCATATAGATCCTGTTACGGGAATTTTGAACCCTGAGGATTTGAAAGATTTACTGGACGAGAAAGTGCGTCTGGTTTGTTTTCCACATTGCTCAAACGTTGTGGGTCACATCAATTCAGTAACTGAGATTACGGCACTGGCCCATGCGTCTGGTGCGTTTGTGTGTGTAGATGGTGTGAGTTATGCACCGCACGGGTTTGCGGATGTAGGGGCGTTGGGGCCAGATATTTACCTGTTTTCAGCCTATAAAACCTACGGACCGCATCAAGGGTTGATGGTGATCCGCCGCGCGTTGGGCGAATTGCTACCCAACCAAGGGCACTATTTCAACGAGGACACTTTGTACAAACGGTTCACACCAGCGGGACCAGATCATGCACAGATCGCGGCATGTGCGGGAATGGCTGACTATGTGGATGCGTTGTATGACCACCACTTTTCTAAACCTGCTAAACCAGTCGAACGTGGTGTCGCGGTGCACGACCTGATGCGCAGTCATGAGACCGAGTTGCTGGACCAAGTGTTGTCTGCCGTTCAGGGCCGTAATTCCGTTCGGGTCCTTGGCACGTTGGACGCACAAACGCGTGCACCAACTGTTGCCATGGCATTGAACCGACCCGCAGAACCTGTTGCAGCTAAGCTTGCAAAGCATGGGATTATGACGGGCGGTGGTGATTTTTATGCTGTACGCGCGCTTGAGGCATTGGGCATTGATCCAACAAAAGAAGGAGTCCTGCGCGTCAGCTTTACGCATTACACTTCGCAAGGCGAAATTGATCAGCTATTAGAGGGACTTGATCACGTTTTATAATGATCCGTTTGGCGTGCTTGTGCGTATAGCTTCTAAGGCGGGAGATAATATAAAATGAGCAGCCCAATACTTGTCTGGTTCAGACGTGATTTACGTCTTTCAGACCATGCGGCCCTGACAGCGGCCTGTGCGACTGGCGAGCCTGTGATCCCGGTTTTTATTCACGACGATAGTGTTGCTACCTTGGGCGCTGCGCCTAAGTGGCGTTTAGGTTTGGGTATTGAGAAACTAGATGAAAACCTGCGTAAATTGGGCAGTCGATTGCTTTTGCGTCGTGGCCCTGCGGAAATGGTTTTGCGTAAGTTAATCCAAGAGACGGGGGCCAAATCAGTCGTTTGGTCGCGTCTGTATGATCCTCAAGCCACCGAACGTGATAGTGCGATCAAGAGTGCTTTAAAAGCTGAAGGCATCGATGCGCGGTCATTCGGTGGACACTTAATGTTTGAACCGTGGACGACTGAAACCAAGACTGGTGGGTTTTATAAGGTTTATACACCGTTTTGGAATAATGTGAAAATGCGCCATGTGGATGCGCCTTTGGCAAAACCAAAATTGATTGCTGCGCCCACGCATTGGCCTGACAGTGAAGACATCGTTGATTGGGACATGGGCAACGCAATGAAACGTGGCGCTTCGATCGTTCGCCCACACATTCGTTTGGGCGAAGATGCAGCCCAAGACCGTTTGGCGGTGTTTCTGGATCAATGGGTCGCGGATTATGTCACCAATCGCGATCTACCTTGGACCAATGGTACATCAAACTTGTCGGAAAACCTAGCAATTGGCGAAATCAGCCCGCACCAATGTTGGCATGCAGGGCAACGCGCATTGCATGAGGGAAAATCAGGCGCCGAGGTGTTCTTGAAAGAATTAGTATGGCGCGAATTCGCTTATCACCTGATGCACCACACTCCCCGAATTTTGGACAGTAACTGGAAAGAGGGTTGGGATGCTTTTCCTTGGAATACCGAGGATACAGACGAAGTGATGGCATGGAAACAGGGCCGTACGGGCATTCTGTTTGTGGACGCAGCGATGCGCGAATTGTACGTGACGGGGCGGATGCACAATCGTGGCCGTATGATCGTTGCCAGTTATCTGACCAAACATTTGATGACAGATTGGCGTGTTGGACAAAAGTGGTTTGAGGAATGTTTGACCGACTGGGATCCTGCAAGCAATGCAATGGGATGGCAGTGGTCTGCGGGATCAGGTCCTGATGCAACGCCGTATTTCCGCGTTTTCAATCCAGTTACCCAGTTGGATAAATTCGACAAAAATCGCGATTACGTAAACCGTTGGATTGCTGAGGGACGTAGCGCGCCGCATCCTGACGCAACGTCGTTTTATGCAGCGGTCCCAGAGTCTTGGAACCTCAATGCAGATACCCCATACCCACGACCAATCGTGACCCCAGAGCAGGGGCGTAAGCGTGCATTGAGCGCTTATGAGACACGCGGGTTTTAGAAATTAATCCATAAGAACACTTGCAAACCTAGGGACTGAAATCCTAGCCTTGCTAAAATGCGAACGAGGAACACGCATGATTTTGACGACAACAGACGGCCAAACAGGTTTACCACGGTATTTCACGCGGGTCTTTGCGATGGCGCAGGAAATGAACAACGGTCGGGTTGATTTCGTCATGCCAGATGGTCGGACGTTTCGCGCAGATGGCAAACAGCCGGGTCACGTGGCCGAATTGCGTGTGCACAACCCTGATTTATTTGCGCGCCTGATCCGTGAGGGCGACCTTGGCTTTTGTGATGCGTATTTGGACAATTGGTGGAGCACACCTGACCTTCAGGCATTCATGGACCTTGTTCACGCTGACAACGAAGACATCTATGATGGCTTTCCGGGCCAAGGTTTGGTGAGGATGTTTGAAAAATTTCGCTTTTGGATGCAGCGCAATCACAAATCGCAGGCACGTAAGAATATCAGCTATCACTACGACTTGGGCAATGAATTTTATGGTCTGTGGTTGGATGATACCATGACCTATTCTTCGGCACTGTTTGAGACAGGCCAAGAAAACCATGAAGCGGCACAAACAGCCAAATACAAAAGCATGGTTGATCAAATGGGCGTCAAAGAAGGCGATCATGTTCTTGAGATTGGTTGTGGCTGGGGCGGCTTTGCCGAATACGCTGCCAAAGAGCGCGGGTTAAAGGTGACGGGTCTGACAATCAGCCTAGAACAGTTTAACTACGCGCAGAAACGCATTGAAAAGGCTGGTATTTCTGATTTAGTTGAATTTAAGCTTCAAGATTATCGTGACGAAAAAAACACCTATGATGGGATTGCCAGCATCGAAATGTTTGAAGCGGTCGGTGAAAAATACTGGCCTATCTATTTCGAAACTGTGCGTGAGCGCCTTAAACCAGGTGCGAATGCGACATTGCAAATTATTACAGTGGATGACCGTCGTTGGGAAATCTATAAAAATAGCGTTGATTTTATTCAAAAATACATCTTCCCAGGGGGGATGTTGCCCAGCCCAACAGCGTTGCGTCAGCAAGTTGTAAAGGCAGGTTTACAAGTGGAACGTTCAATCGAGTTTGGCCCAAGCTATAACATTTCATTGCGTCGTTGGCATGAAGCGTTCAATGATAAATGGGACCAGATTGCAGATATGGGATTTGACGATCGTTTCCGCCGTATGTGGAACTTTTACCTGACCTCTTGCGCGGCGACCTTTGATAGTGGCAACTGTGATGTCACGCAGATTACGATTAAACGACCCAGTTAAAGAGTGGCCAATTAGAAGGCGATCAGAACTATGCCGAGCGGCACAAAAGTAGCCTCTTCCTTTTGCCTGTGCGCCTTGGCTTATATTCTTTCTGAGTTGGTCAAGCCTACGTTTATCGAAGACTATAATTTCGGCTACTTCACTTATGTCAGTATGTTGGTCGGGGTCATCGTGGGTTGGACTTCCATGGGCGAAAGAGTTGGTTTCGGTTTGATACCTGCGATCAACAACGGCATCATGGGTACGTTTTCGATGGTTGCTTCTGTGATCTTCATCCAAAGTGCCAACGAAATGATCCGTTTATCTACGCGGGGGCGCTACGATACCCTTTCTGATGCGTTGTTAGGTATTGTCTCCTATTGGGATAGGTTTTGTTGTTCAGGTTTCTTCAACGTCTTTGTGGGGCACTGCATTGATTGGCGGAATACTGGCAGGATTGATTGTCGAAGCCATTTGGAACCGCGTGCACTGATCATATGACCAATCTATTTGTTTATGGCACTTTACGTCATGTCCCATTGTTGGAAATCGTTTTAGGTCGCACAGCGGCTCATATCGATATGGTCGTGTGCGAACTACCAGGTCACGCTGCTATGGCGGCGTTAGAGGGACCGTTTCCTTTGATTGCAGTGTCTCAAGGGCATTCTCAAGCTGGGCTTGTCTTAAATGATCTAAGCGATTTGGATCTTGAACGCCTGAATTTTTATGAAGGTGGATTTGATTACACGCTAGGCCGTGAAACCGCATCAAACGGGCGTGCGATCGACGTTTATTTTCCACCTAAATTGGGTGTTACGCCAAATGGCTTGTGGGATTTACATGCTTGGGAGTCCAAATGGGCTGCAATGACTGTGATCGCTGCGCGTGAAGTTATGTCGTTCTTTGGTGAACGAAGTACTGCTGATATTGTCCGTATGTTCCCGATGATCCGTTTACGCGCAGCAGCTAATCTGAATGCGCTAACCAGTAAACACGGCCACACAACCCTAAGGGGTGATGTGGATGTTATATCAAAGACCCGTGAATACACGGAGTTTTTTGCTTTGGACGCCTTTGAGGTGAAACACGAGCGGTTTGACGGCACCAAAACGTCCACTTTGCAGCGCGCTGTGTTCGTTGGAACAGATGCAGCAATCCTTCTTCCCTATGATCCAAAACGCGATCGCGTGTTGTTGGTGGAACAGATGCGTATGGGGCCACTTGGGCGCGGTGATCCGAACCTATGGCAGCTCAATCCAATCGCGGGGCGTGTAGATGCGTGTGAAGCACCCCAAGCGTGCGCCATCCGCGAGGCTGAAGAAGAAGCTGGACTGACGATCAGTCATTTGGAGCAAGTTTGCGCAGCTTATCCATCGCCGGGGTGCTCAACCGAATTTTTCTATCAATACGTTGGTTTGGTCGATTTACCTGATGATATTGTTGGAATTTCTGGCCTTGAAACCGAGAACGAAGACATTCGAACCCGTCTGTTGTCATTCGATGGGTTGATGGAACTGGTGCAAAGTCAGCAAGCAGCAAATGTGCCACTTGTGACACTGGCTTATTGGCTTGCGTTCCATCGCGATCGTTTGCGTGGTTTGACTTGAGATTACCCACTCCCACGGGTACAAAAATTCCAACACGACAACGCAGCGCGTAACGCTGCCCAATCCAAAGCGAGACACCACAATGCGCATCGCAAATAACTTGGCTGAAAGCATCGGCAAAACACCCCTGATCCGTTTGAATAAAGCCAGTGAAGAAACCGGTTGCGAGATCTTGGGCAAAGCTGAATTTATGAATCCGGGCCAGTCGGTCAAGGATCGTGCTGCGCTGTTTATTATCAAGAATGCGATTGCCAGTGGGGCGTTGAAACCGGGCGGTACGATCGTTGAGGGGACTGCGGGTAACACCGGTATTGGCCTTGCGCTTGTTGGTGCGTCGATGGGGTTCAAAACGGTTATCGTGATACCAGAGACGCAATCTGAAGAGAAAAAAGATATGTTGCGCCTTGCTGGTGCGAACTTGGTTCAGGTTCCTGCGGCTCCTTACCGCAACCCAAATAACTTTGTCCGGTATTCTGAACGCTTGGCAAATGAGCTTGCTAAGACAGAGCCAAATGGTGCTATCTGGGCTAATCAATTTGACAACATAGCGAACCGTCAAGCCCACGTTGAAACTACGGGCCCTGAGATCTGGGAGCAAACTGACGGTAAGGTGGATGGCTTTATTTGTGCAGTCGGTTCGGGTGGTACGTTGGCTGGTGTGAGTGAAGTCCTTCAGCCTAAAGGCGTGACAATTGGTTTGGCAGACCCTGACGGTGCTGCGCTGTACAATTTCTACACCAAAGATGAGTTGACGATGACTGATGGTGGCTCGATCAACGAAGGAATTGGTCAGGTTCGCATCACAAAGAACCTTGAGGGCCTAAAGCCTGATTATAGCTATAATATTCACGACTCTGAGGCGCTGCCGATTGTCTTTGATATTCTCAAGCATGAGGGGCTTTGCCTTGGTGGCTCGTCGGGTATGAACGTCGCTGGTGCGATGCGTTTGGCCAAAGACATGGGGCCGGGGCACACGATTGTTACAATCCTTTGTGATTTTGGTACACGTTATCAGTCCAAATTGTACAATCCTGCGTTTTTGCGTGAAAAAGGTTTGCCAATTCCTGATTGGTTGGATGAAGAGCCAGCAAGTCTTCCAGACGTTACCGAGGTTGTATAACCCATGTTGCACCGTTGGCTGCTAAGCCTTGCCTTGTGTCTTTTTGTTCCCTTTGCGGCGATTGCTCAAACAAGTGAACTGATCGATTATGATCTTTGGAAAAGTGTAGCAACGCGGGCAGAGGCCGCTGTTGATGGTGAGGCTGGCACGAACGAAGTGTTTGAAACACTGCGGACGCGCATCGTTAATTTTCGGACAAAGTTTGCAGAAGCCCGACTGCTGAACGCGGAACGTATCACCACATTGCAAGCTCAGCTTGCTGCGTTGGGTCCTGTACCTGAAAGCGGTATAGAGCCAGCAACCATTGCTTCGCAGCGCAGCGAGATCACACAGCAGCTTACCACGCTTCAGGCACCAGTACAGGTGGCTGAGGCCGCCTATAGCCGCGCGGATGGCTTGATCGGTGAAATCGACACCATTATTCGCGTACGTCAGGCCGATAGATTACTTTCCCTTGGGCCGTCACCGGTTAACCCAGGAAATTGGGGCGTTGCGCTGACGGACTTATCTAATGCGGTCACTGGCCTAACTGCAGAGCGCCGTTTGTTTAGCGATGCGACCGCGTTAAAAACACTACGCGAGACCGCGCCCGTAATTTTGCTACTGCTTGGGCTGGCGGCTGTATTGTTGACCCGTGGTCGTCGGTGGGTTGTTGCCCTCGATAGGTACTTAAGGACCTTTGGGCGCAATGGTTCAGAAGTCTGGGGCTTTGTTCTTTCGTTGTTTGGCGTGATTGTCCCATTCTTAGGCGTTGTTGCTTTGTCGTTTGCGTTGGTCGCAACCGGAATGCTTGGATTGCGGGGCGAAGAGCTGGTTAGCAGTCTTCCAGTTTGGGCTGCATTGCTCTTTGGTGCGCGTTGGTTGGCCGATTGGTTGTTCCCGAGCGAGGATGAAGATCCGCTTATTCCGATTAGTGTTGAAAGGCGCAGTACGGCGCGCGCTGACATTTACATGCTTTCGTTTGTTGTTGTTTTGCGCAGTATTCTTGATACGCTGCTCACCTTTGGTGCGATTTCGGATGTGACAGAGCCAGTTTTGAATTTCCCGCTGACTGTCCTTGCTGGGGTCTTTTTGTTCCGCATCGGGCAAGTGTTGCGCAGTGCCTCGCAGGTTGTTGTTGATGATGACGGGGAGCGTAAAGTCACCACGTTCTCGCGGATCATGCGCCTTATTGGCCTCGCGGCAGTCATCCTTGCAGTGGTTGGCCCATTGATGGCCGCAATTGGGTTTGGTCAGGCGGGGGATGCGCTGGTTGAGCCTGCGATCCTAAGCTTGTCTGTGCTTGGTGCCGTCATCGTTTTGCAGCGGTTCTTGGCTGATGTTTACGGCTGGATTACAGGGCAGGGTGTTGCTGCTCGTGAAGCACTTGTTCCTGTGTTGGTCGGTTTCATTATCTTGTTGTCAGCAACACCTGTGTTGGCATTGATCTGGGGCGCGCGGATTGCAGACTTAACCGAACTTTGGTCTGCCTTTTCCAAGGGATTTGCGGTTGGCGAAAGTCGTGTGTCGCCCAGTGACTTTATCACCTTTGTTGTGATCTTTGTCGGTGGCTATATGATCACGCGTCTTCTGCAAGGGGCGCTGCGCAATAACGTACTGCCAAAGACCCAAATCGACAAAGGTGGGCAAAACGCCATTGTTTCAGGGATTGGCTACGTCGGTATCTTTGTCGCGGCATTGATGGCTATTACAGGGGCTGGGATTGACCTGTCGTCTCTTGCTATCGTTGCTGGTGCATTGTCGGTTGGTATCGGTTTTGGCCTTCAGAACATCGTTTCGAACTTTGTGTCTGGGATCATCTTACTGATCGAACGCCCCATCTCTGAAGGCGATTGGATCGAAGTGGGTGGCCAGCACGGTTACGTGCGCGCGATCTCTGTTCGCTCGACCCGTATCGAAACATTTGACCGCACTGATGTTATTGTCCCGAATGCTGATTTGGTCAGCGGTACCGTTACGAACTATACGCGTGGCAACACAATTGGGCGCCTGATCATGAACGTTGGCGTGGCTTACGGTACAGATACTAAGAAGGTTGAGGGCATCCTGCGCGAGATTGCAAAGGCCCAGCCGATGGTTTTAGCCAACCCAGCACCCTTTATCCTGTTTTCAGGATTTGGTGCGGATTCTCTCGACTTTGAAATTCGGATGATCCTGCGGGATGTGAACTGGAGTCTGACGGTTAAGAATGATGTGAACCATCAGATCTTGGCTAGGTTTGTTGAAGAGGGCATTGAAATGCCGTTCGCACAACGTGATATTTGGATTAAAAACCCTGAAGCCTTGGTAGGTGATACATGACTGAGATGTTGTTTCGTGAAGATGCCTATCTACGTAATGCGCAGGCTAAAGTTGTCGCACATACACTTGAGGGCGGTATCGTTCTTGATAGAACGGTTTTTTATCCCAAAGGGGGCGGACAACCGGGCGATAGCGGTGAGCTGCGTTGGGACAATCAAACCATGCCAATCGCAACCGCGATCAAAGGGGATGGTGGTGAGATCGTTTTAATTCCTGCTGAGCCACAAGCTTTACCACCTGTTGGGGCCATTCTGATCCAAGAGGTCGATTGGGAACGCAGATATAAACATATGCGCGTGCACACAGCTCTGCACCTGTTGTCAGTAGCTGTGCCATTTGGCGTGACAGGTGGATCAATCGGTGCGGCCAAGGGCCGCCTGGATTTTGATATGCCAGATGCTCCTGAAAACCGTGAGATTATCGAGCAGGCCTTACAGACATTCGTTGAGATGGACGCTGTCGTGACTGAGGATTGGATCGACCAATCAACACTCGATGTGCACCCAGAATTGATTAAGACGCTGACCGTTAAACCACCACGTGGAGCGGGGCGTATCCGTCTAGTTCGTATCGGTGCGGGTGACAATCAGATTGATGTTCAACCCTGTGGTGGTACGCACGTTGGGCGTACAGGCGAAATCGGTGCAGTTCGGCTGGGTAAAATTGAAAAAAAAGGCCAAAGAAACCGGCGGATTTACCTCCAACTTGATGATTGACGGTTTTGGGTGCATTTCGCGCTTGCAAACCTCTGCCATCGCTTGCTAAACCGCCGCCAACGGATCGGTGGCCGAGTGGTCGAAGGCGCACGCCTGGAAAGTGTGTAGGCGGGTGACCGTCTCCAGGGTTCGAATCCCTGTCGATCCGCCACAAACTGCCT
>Ga0307994_1000861_pt1 | contig 19569 bp, 15 predicted proteins | sample EllFjometagen261_FD_203171 | JGI IMG/M metagenome (GOLD analysis project Ga0307994, IMG submission 203171) | Marine microbial communities from Ellis Fjord, Antarctic Ocean - #261 | ecosystem: Environmental > Aquatic > Marine > Unclassified | place: Southern Ocean | collected 2014-11-02 | reverse complement strand
ACACAGGAGGAAAGACGAGACTCCAAGACTTGATAGCTTTTGTAGGTGAACAGGTTAAGAGACCGAACTGATCTCGGATGATTACGCGCAACGCGTCAAATCTTGAACATTTTCAGTGATGGGGATCCGCTTGGGCTGTTTAGTACACGAATTATGTGCTCGTTAGCCTTGGGAAAATCCGTAGCTCGTAGTTGGGAAAGTGCACGCCATTCGATGGCCTGCCCTTCTCTTCCTTTTGGTATCCCGGAATATTTTTCGATACACCAAACATCCAACATTACCGTCTTGTCGCTGTATTCGTGCCTGATCTGAGTTAACGCAGTACAGGCCTGCACACTGATGCCTAACTCTTCTTCAAATTCTCTGTTAAGCGCGTGCTCAGCCGACTCGCCTTCTTCGACTTTACCACCAGGAAATTCCCAAAGGCCGCCTTGATGAGCTTGGGTGGGACGTAGTGCAATCAATACTTCGCGCTTGTCATTGAGAAGAACCCCGACAGCAACATGGACAGTGGCGTTTTTATTCACAACAAAGTGCTAACTGCGATAGTCCGCATTGATGCGCACATACTCGCTGGAAAGGTCCGACGTCCAGACTCTTGTCCTAGCCTTCCCACGGCCAAGGTTAATTTGGACTCGAACCTCGTCCTTATCCATCTCTGACTGCCCTGCTCTCTCACTATATTCAGCATCGACTGCTCCTTTGGACACTAAGAGTGTATCTCCAAGCGCCACCGTGACGGACTCAATATCCAGATCGCTAAGACCGGCACGGCCGATAGCAGCGAGAATTCTTCCCCAATTCGGATCTGAGGCAAAAAAAGCAGTTTTAACCAAAGGAGATTCCGCTACCGTATAGGCCACTGCCAGACATTCCTGCTCAGATGCGCCTTCATTTACCTCGATCGTTATAAATTTGCTGGCGCCTTCTGCATCCCGAATCAAATCGGTGGCTAACTGTTCGAAAACAGCATTCAATTCAGACTGAAACTGCCTAGCTGCTTCGCTATCGGCCTCCGTAATCACAAGAGATCCCTTACCCGTGGCAACCAACATACAACAATCATTGGTTGAGGTATCACCATCGACTGTGATTCTGTTAAACGAATTGTTTACAGCGCTATCTAAGAAATTTTTGAGCAGAGGCGCCTCAATTTGCGCGTCTGCAAAAACATAGGCAAGCAGTGTTGCCATGTTCGGGCGAATCATGCCTGAGCCCTTCGCAAACCCGCTTATGTTTGCCTGCGAGCCGTTAGCAGTAAAACTTGTTGATGCTAGCTTCGGCCGTGTGTCGGTTGTTAATATTCCCTGTGCCGCCGATTGCCAAGCGTCAGCAGACAATGCTTCATACAGCATAGGTAACGCTACAAGTATCTTCTCAAAAGGAAGTTGTTCGCCTATAACCCCTGTCGAAAATGGCACTACCTGCCGGGATGAAGTTTGCGCAATCTCGGCCAAGCCATCGCAACATGCTACCGCGGCAAGCTCTCCCTCAGCTCCGGTGCCCGCGTTTGCATTTCCTGTGTTGATCAAAAAATAACGACTAGCAGTATTCTTAACTCGCTCCCTAGCTATGCGAACCGGAGCGGCACAAAACGCGTTCTGAGTAAACACGCCAGCCGTTGTCGAGCCCTCCGCAATTTCAACCAAGACAAGATCGAGTCGATTAGTGTAGCGAATGTGGCTTTTCGCGGCTGCTAAACGAATCCCCTCAATAGGAATGATGCTTACCTTTCTTTCTGGACCGACTGCCATCTTTAAATCCTTACACTGCTTTCCCCTTGCTCAGACAATGGGGCGTTGACAGCTAACCAATTTTGCCATGGCAGACTTTATACTTCTTGCCCGAACCACAAGGGCAGGGATCGTTCCTTCCTACCTTAGCCATCTCTCGAATAAATGGAGCTGTCTTCTCTCCCTCTCCTTGGCCCCGACCCACAGGTGGTGCCTCACCCGATGGCGGCTCGGAGAGTGCCGATGCGGCTTGATGCTGGAAATTCACTCTCTCTCTAGCTCGCTCCTGCTCGCGTTGTTGCTCAATAGCGTCTACCTTGTCCTCTTGTCGAATCTTAACGTGACTCAAGACCTTAACAACTTCCTGCTGCAGGTTTGTCATAAGGTCTTGAAATAGAGCGAACGCTTCACGTTTATATTCCTGTCGCGGATTCTTGCCACCATAACTACGCAAAAATATTCCTTGTCGCAGGTGATCCATAGTCGCAAGGTGTTCCTTCCACAAACCATCCAATATCTGTAATGTAATCTGCTTCTCGAAAGCGCGCATCTTTTCACCCACTGCAGCACATTTCTCCTGGTAATTGACAGAGAGTATCTCATCAATTTTTTGCTTCAGCTGCTCTTCGTAAAGCTGGTCATCCTCATCGAGCCATTTCTGAATATCTTGCTGAGTCGAAAATTCGGTATCTATAGCTTTCTGCAATCCTTCAACATCCCATTGTTCGGGAACACTCTGAGGAGGGATGTACTCATCAACCAATTGTCCAACAACATCTGTACGCATATCTTTCAACAGCTCTGAAATATCATCACTGGCCATCAGTTCGTTACGCTGACGATAAATGATCGTGCGCTGATCATTCGCTACATTGTCATATTCAAGCAATTGTTTACGAATATCGAAATTCCTGCCTTCGACCTTTCGCTGAGCCTTTTCAATTTGCTTCGTTACCATACCGTGCTCTATGGCTTCTCCGCGCTCCATCCCTAAGCGCCGCATGAAGTTCTTCACTCCATCGGTTGCAAAAATCCTAAGCAGGTTATCTTCCATGGACAGATAGAACCTGGAATATCCAGGATCGCCCTGTCTTCCAGAACGACCACGCAGCTGATTATCAATACGCCTTGATTCGTGGCGCTCAGTGCCAACGATGTGGAGACCACCGGCCGCAATAACCTGATCGTGACGCAGCTGCCATTCCGCTTTTATTTTATCAATCTGTTCTTTGCTAGGGCTTTCTAATTCCGCAACCTCAGCTTCCCATTTCCCGCCCAGTACGATATCGGTGCCACGGCCAGCCATGTTAGTAGCGATAGTCACCACCCCAGGCCTTCCTGCCTGAGCAATAATCTCCGCTTCACGCTCATGGAATTTGGCGTTGAGTACTTCATGCTCGATTTTTTCTTTTGTGAGAAAGTTCGACAATGTTTCCGATGTATCGATAGACGCTGTGCCGACCAGTACGGGCGCGCCTTTGGCGCTCATTTCAGTAACATCAAGAACGATTGCTTCTAATTTTTCTTCCATGGAAAGATAGATAAGGTCGTTTGCATCATCACGTACCATAGGCTGATTGGTAGGTATCACCACCACATCCAGTCCGTATATTTGCGAAAATTCGAACGCTTCCGTGTCTGCCGTACCGGTCATACCGGACAAATTATTGTACAAGCGAAAATAGTTCTGGAATGTCGTTGAAGCCAGAGTCTGACTCTCACTCTGAATTTCCAATTTTTCCTTTGCCTCTAGTGCCTGATGCAAACCCTCTGAAAGACGCCGCCCTTCCATTGTCCGACCTGTGTGTTCATCAATCAGTACAATGCTTTTATTCTGTACTATGTACTCAATATCTCGATTAAAAAGGTTATGCGCCTTTAGGCCAGCATGTACGTGATGAAGAAGGGATAAGTTGGTTGCCGAGTAAAGTGATTCGCCCTCGGCTAACAATTTCTTCTGAATCAGAATATCTTCAACGAATTCGTGCCCAGTTTCAGTAAGCTCGACCTGGCGACTCTTCTCATCAACCGTGAAATGACCTGACTCTTCGGGCACAAAGTTCTTGTCCATCATTTCCATCTTGGACTTTTCTGCCTTAACTCCCTTATCCAACCTCGGAATCAACTGGTTAATAGCTTCATAGAGCTTGGAGCTATTTTCGGCGGCACCAGAAATGATCAGCGGAGTTCGCGCTTCATCGATGAGAATTGAATCCACCTCGTCGACGATCGCAAAATTTAACTCTCTCTGCATTTTGTCATCGAGACGGAACGCCATGTTATCGCGCAAGTAATCAAAACCAAATTCGTTGTTCGTGCCGTAGGTAATAGAGCTGTTATAAGCTTCTTTCTTTAATTCCGGCGACTGTCCCGATCCTATGATGCCCACACTGAGGCCCAGAAACTCATACAGTGGGCGCATCCAGTTCGCATCCCGCTCTGCAAGATATTCATTTACCGTAACTAGGTGAACACCTTTCTTGGTAAGACCGTTTAGATAGGCCGGCAAGGTCGCCATAAGCGTCTTGCCCTCACCAGTTCTCATCTCTGAGATACTCCCTTCATGCAATACGATTCCACCGATCATCTGCACATCGAAATGGCGCATCTGTAATGTTCGCTTACTCGCTTCACGAACAACGGCGAATGCTTCGGGCAGCAGCGCGTCAGTCGACTCACCGGCATCGAAGCGTTGTTTAAATTCGTCCGTCTTGGCTTTCAACTCTTCATCAGGAAGTGCTTCTAAAGAGGCTTCAAGCTCGGTGATACGAGCTACGGTCTTTTGCAATTTCTTCAGCTTGCGCGTGTTACTACTTCCAAATATTCTGTTTAATATGCTCATTTTTCTCTATCAATAAGTTAATTCGATACGCTGATCTCCAACGGGAATGATGAGGGTTGCTCAGACAGACCGACAAAGACCAATTAGATTGGTTTTAAGCAGGGGGTAATTATCTTGCTGTGCGGTGTATATAGGCGGCTGGGTCGACGACTCTGCCGTTCTTGTAAACCTCAAAATGCACATGAGGCCCTGTTGAACGGCCAGTAGAACCAACTAGCGCGATGTTCTGACCCTTCATTACGATATCGCCAACGTCCACCAATAGCTTTTCTGAGTGGGCATAGCGTGTAGTGAATCCGTTGCCGTGATTGACCTCAACCATCAAGCCATAGCCCGATCGAGGCCCAGACCAAGTGATGACACCTGCTGCCACGGTATTAATCTCAGCACCGGACTTGCCAGTGGTGAAGTCGATGCCGCCATGGAAAGCTATGCGCCCAGTAATAGGATCAGGACGCTGACCGAAACGCGAAGCGATCCAGGCTTTTTCTACAGGCCTGCCTGCGATGAAGACATCTGACTGAATTTTTCGATCAGTCATCAGGCCTTCGAGAATTTCGAGTTGCTGCTGACGATCTTCCAGTTGTTGCTCGAGCTGATAAACAGCGTCCATAAAACCCGCTGCTGAGTAGGACTGTGAAACACCAATCGCAGGACCACCTATGGCAATCGGATCACTGAAATCAAATTCACCAGAATCCAAATTGGCAATAGAAGTTATACGTTCCCCAACAGCATCCAAGCGCACTAGACGCGCCTGTAACATTGCAAGCCGCATAGTTAGGGCTTCGATCTGTTGTTCCGACTCATCTTTAATTTCGGATATTTGTTCAGTCTGTATACGAATCTGGCGCTCCCAATTTTGCGCAGACTCTTCGCTGAAGACACCGTTGTTCTGAGAAACTGCGAGCCCATAACCAAAGTAGCCCAAGGCAACTGGGGCACCGAGCAGGCACAGGGAAAGGAGGCCTTTCAGCCATCCCTTAAGGACAATAGTTTTAGTGTGACCATGACGCTGGTCGACTAGGATAACTTTCATTGCGTAAGCGTTGTCTCAGTAAGCCTATTAAAACTTGGGGCTAATCGAGAACTTCAACGCCCAACTATGTTTATTAAAATCAGATAGTTAGAATAGCACGGCAGAACTAGGCTGCCAACACTGGTTTCATATAGGAAATAGGCACATTCGTATCACTGTCAAAACTGACTATCTCCCAAGCATCCTCATTCACTTCGAGCATTCTTAGTAAAGCATTATTCAGGGCATGTCCAGATTTATACCCCTTAAACTCGCCTATCAAACTATTGCCAAGCAGGTATAAATCTCCAATAGAATCAAGGATCTTATGCTTTACAAACTCGTCTTCGTAGCGCAAACCATCCTCGTTCAAGACTTTATAGTCACCTACCGCGATGGCATTGTACATACTCGCACCTAATGCCAAATTCCTATTACGCAATTCCTCGAATTCATGCATGAATCCGAAGGTACGCGCACGGCTTACTTCCTTAACAAAAGAAGTGCTAGAGAAGTCGATGGTCGCGCTCTTCGTGTATTTCTTGTAGACGGGGTGGTCGTAAAGAAGTGTGTAGCTAACCTTGAAGCCATCAAACGGCTCGAGACTGACGGCTTTGTCGCCATGCTTCAAATATAACGGCTTCTTTATTTTAATGAAGCGCTTTAATTCTGATTGCTCCGTGATTCCAGCAGATTGTATAAGAAAAACGAACGGGCCAGCACTGCCATCCATGATCGGCACTTCAGGTGCACTTACATCGATAAAGGCATTGTCGATGCCCAAGCCTGACAGCGCCGACATCAAATGCTCAATAGTAGAAATTCTAACGTCATCTTTAACGAGGCAAGTAGAGAGAGTTGTATCGCCTACATTAGATGCACGGGCAGGAATCTGAACGGGTATATCTAGATCTACGCGGGTAAAGACGATACCAGTGTTTACTGGTGCCGGCCTAAGAGTTAGGTAGACCTTCTCACCAGTGTGCAAGCCAACGCCCGTGGCGCGAATAACATTCTTCAGGGTTCTTTGTCTCAGCATAGGTCTTCACATCGCGTCTTATTTAGTCGGAAAAACAGGGAAATCTCAGGCATTCAGGATGCAATGTCATGTGATATTGCGATCAAGAGTTAGTCCTATGTCTGAAACGGGTATTCCGTGTTCTACTAATTCACCAACATTAGACTCTAGAACGAGCGGTTTCAGCTCACAACGACGATCTTTAAAAAAGCTTCGCCATCGTAGCAAAATTCTAGGGATAACCCAATAAGGGAAAATCCGCTCACTACCCCAAATACTTGCCTTAACTAAGACCGTTCAACAGCGGCAGGTGAGAAATACCCTACAGCAACCCTACTGTGGCATTCCTGGGATCCTAGTCTGCCTGCTTTCTTAGAAAGGCGGGAATATCAAGATAGTCCATGTCGGTATCTGCACCCACAACCGCAGCAGATGCGCGTGAAGAAGCCTGCCTGCGCATTCCCGCTGGCTTATCAAGCTGACGGTAATCAGGTGCTATGCCCCTGTTAGTGTTGTCCACAACTTTAGTGGGCTTCGCGTGCTTATCTCCTAAACCCGTAGCTACGACAGTAACGCGCATTTCATTCTCGAGGCTTGGATCGATCACTGTGCCAACCACTACCGTTGCATCATCTGAAGCAAATTCTTCGATAGTGTCACCAACCTCAGAAAATTCACCCAAAGATAGATTCTCTCCAGCTGTGATATTAACCAAAATTCCGCGCGCGCCTTGCAGGTTCACGTCTTCTAATAGCGGGCTGCGAATCGCAGCCTCTGCCGCCTCCCGAGCCCGATCAGCGCCAACTGCCGCACCCGTCCCCATCATAGCCATGCCCATCTCAGACATGACCGTCTTAACATCAGCGAAGTCCACGTTAATCATGCCGGGGTTCATGATTAAATCGGCAATGCCTTTCACCGCGCCTAATAGCACATCGTTAGCGGCTTTAAATGCTTCTAGCAGCGTTGCTTCTTTACCCAGTACGTCCAACAATTTTTCATTCGGGATAGTAATTAGAGAGTCCACATGCTCTGTGAGCAGCTGAATACCCTCTTCCGCAATCTTTGAACGCTTTTTACCCTCGAAGGGGAAAGGCCGGGTCACGATCGCGACGGTTAGGATGCCCATCTCGCGAGCCACCTCGGCAACGATAGGCGCGGCGCCAGTTCCTGTCCCGCCACCCATACCGGCCGTGATAAATACCATATCTGCGCCGGATAAAATTTCAGCGATCTCATCCCTATCTTCCAACGCTGCCTGTCGACCGATCTCAGGATTTGCCCCCGCACCAAGACCTTTGGTTATATTGCTACCCATCTGTAATATCGTCTTGGCTTTTAGGTTATGCAGCGCCTGTGCATCTGTGTTTGCACAGATAAACTCCACACCCTCGACCTGGTTATTAATCATATGGTGCACAGCGTTTCCGCCCCCACCGCCAACGCCTATGACTTTAATTTCAGCGCTCTGCGCAACATTCTCGACTAATTCAAACATATAGCCCTCTCATTTATACTTCTTTTACTGTATGGGTTGTTGACTAATTAAGGTTAAAACTAAAAATTTCCTTGGAGCCAGCTCTTTACTCTGTCCACAATTTGAATCCGTGACTCGCTCTTAGACTCGATTCCACCTCTTTCCTGGTATTGCTTTAAGCCGTACAGCAACAATCCAACACCAGTAGAATAGATTGGGTTTCTTACAATATCGGCTAACCCACTGATATTATGAGGCGCTCCGATGCGTACCGGCGCATGGAATATTTCTTCAGCCAGATCCACAACGCCTTCCATTTTGCTAGTACCGCCGGTTAGGACAATGCCCGCTGCTAGCAGATTTTCGAACCCACTTCGCTGCAACTCGGCTTGCACTAGTGTAAATAACTCGTCATAGCGCGGTTCAACCACCTCGGCCAAAGCCTGTCTGGAAAGCTCTCTTGGCGCTCGATCTCCGACGCTAGGAACCTTCAGAGTCTCGTCGGCACTAGCCAATTGAGTCAGAGCGCAGGCATATTTGATCTTTATCTCTTCTGCGTTTTCGGTCGGCGTTCGAAGGGCCATGGCTATATCATTCGTTACCTGATCGCCCGCAATCGGAATGACACCCGTGTGGCGTATAGCGCCTTCTGTAAAAATTGCGATATCAGTAGTGCCTCCGCCAATATCCACGAGACAAACACCGAGTTCTTTCTCATCATCGGTAAGAACACTGTAGGCGGAGGCCAATTGTTCTAAAATAATTTCCTCAGTCTCTAAAGAGCAGCGCTTAATGCATTTCTCAATATTCTGTACTGCGTTAATCGCACAGGTGACCAGATGGACCTTCGCCTCAAGACGAACACCGGACATACCCAGCGGCTCTTTAACACCTTCCTGCGAATCGATGATGTATTCCTGCGGAAGTATATGCAGAACTTTCTGGTCAGCGGGGATAGCAACAGCTTGCGCCGCATCAATAACGCGCTCGATATCAGCCTTTATGACCTCGCCGTCTCGAATCGCCACGATCCCATGAGAATTCATGCTGCGGATATGACTGCCGGCAATCCCTGCATAGACTGAATGAATCTGGCACCCCGCCATAAGCTCCGCTTCTTCTATTGCACGCTGAATGGATTCAACGGTCGATTCGATATTGACTACAGTGCCCTTCTTAAGTCCGCGAGAACGGTGACTGCCAATGCCGACGATATCCAAACCGCCATCGGAGTTTATATCCCCAACTATCGCCACGACCTTGGAAGTGCCAATATCCAATCCAACGATCATGTTTTCGTTTGCTGATTCATTCATCGTTCGAATTCTCCAGACAACGGTTCTCAAAAGATGTTTGGTGGAACTGAATCACCGAATTGCCACTCCTGTAAAACCTGACTCGGTCTCGCGTACCGCTATGCCGTTTCCGTATCTCAAGTCAATAGAGTGAAACTGGGATGATTGCTGGAACGGCTGACTCGTATAAAAATCGATAAAACGCTGCGTCTTCTCGAATACATCATCTCTGCCGGCAACAACCTGTATTTGTTCATTCAATAAGTATTCCCAGCTACCACGTTTGCTTAGGCTCAATCCCGAGAGGAGCAATCCTGCTGGAAATAAAATCTGGTTGAGCTTCTGGTACTGCAACATCACAGCCGCCTGACTGTCCTCAGGCCCCGCAAGCAAAGGCAATGCGCTTAACTCTAGCAAGCTGTCAGGCTGAAATATTTCACCGTATTGATTTAGTAATTGCTCGTTACCCCATCGGGCTATGCCAACTTGTTCTATCAGATGCAGTGATAGCGTGCTTGGCCAGATTCGTGTCACTGACGCCTGCAGGATCCACGAGTGAAGTTCAAGTTTTTGCTTCGCCTCGACAACATCAAAATCGAAGAAGCCACTCCCCATAAAAGGAGCTAACACCTTACTGACCTCGGCCTCACTTATCCTTTGCCACTGGTTTTCGATTCTAACCTTACTGACTGGACGATTTATAAAACCGGAAATGTTCGCTCTGTTTTGAACCATCAGCAAAGCAACACAAGCCAACACCCCCGCAAGAGCGAAGAGCCCCCGTTTGCCCGATGACTTAGGCTTAAGCGGTTGATTTCTTGAATTGGAATTGCGGCGAGTTGAATGTATTCCGCTTCCAGTTCTAATTGCTCTGTTTGTAGTTGACATCTTCTTAGTTCGCGGCTTGCTCTAGCTCTAATACGGTTAATAACAAATCATCGAAATCGATCCCAGACTTCTTTGCTGCTACAGGCACAAAACTGTGGTCAGTCATACCAGGAATCGTATTTAATTCCAGCAGGTAGAACTCACCACTTTCATCCTGCATAACATCTACCCTAGCCAAGCCCTTACAATCCAGACTTGCATAAGCGGCGCGAACCAATTTATTGAGCTCTTTCTGCTTCTCGTCATTCAGCGGCGCTGGGCAAATAATTTCTGTATCTTCATCGACATATTTTGCATCGAAGTCAAAAAAATCTCTTTTGGTGTTCAGCTGAACTGCCGGAAGCAGTTGATCCTCAATCACACCCACTGAAAACTCTTTTCCGATAACACACTTCTCTGCCATTACCTCTGAATCAAATCCGCTAGCTATTTCAAACTGCTTCTTGAGACCTGCTGCGTCTTTTACTATTGCTATTCCCAGGCTCGATCCACCACTGACTGGCTTCACAACTATGACTTCAAATCTATCGATCAATACCTGCCAATCGCTTGCCTCATTCAGCATGACAAAATCGGCCGTCTTCAACTCGAGGCGCTGCCAAATCAGCTTGCTCTTCGCCTTATCCATGGCTAATGCAGAGGCCAGCACACCGCTCCCGGTATACGGAATCTTCAAAATTTCTAGAAGACCCTGCATCGTTCCGTCTTCCCCGCCCTGACCATGCAACATGATCAACGCCAGATCCGGCTTTAAGCGTTCTAGGTCTGCGACAACGGTATCGCTCACATCCAGAACACTTGCCTGTACGCCTAATCTCAGCAATCCCTGATAGACCGCGTCACCACTCAACAGGGAAATTTCGCGCTCTGCGGAGTTCCCGCCTTTCAGTACGACGACGTGCCCACAATTTGCTATGATTTTCTCTTTATGTATCGTTCTCATTTCTCTATTTCTTGACCCTTAAATGCAAAAACCTTCTATGAAAATCAATCAATTATGCTTTAAAACCCAATTTGGCCAATTGTTTGGACAAAGTGCCGACACTTCCTGCTCCCTGAGTCAAAATGATGTCCCCCGGCAGGACTAATTCACTTAGAATGCCCTGCACCTCGGACTCGTCTTTTACATAAAAAGGATCAACTTTCCCACGTAATCTAATGCTTCGGCAGAGGCTTCTGGAGTCCGCGCTGGCGATTTTTTTCTCCCCTGCGGAGTACACCTCTAGCAGAAGCAAAACATCCGCCTCACCAAGAACTTCGACAAAGTCCTCATAGAGATCCTTAGTGCGACTGTAACGGTGTGGTTGATAGACCATAACCAATCGATTGTCTGGCCACCCATCACGCAGGGCTCGCAGTGTCGCGGCAACTTCCGTCGGATGATGTCCGTAGTCATCGATAAGCATGACCGTTCCTCCGTCCACGGCAAATTCACCCTGCACATCGAAACGACGACCTACTCCAGCAAAATTTTGGATACCGCTCTGGATATCCTTCGCCTTGATACCCTCGTCTGTTGCGATGGCAATTGCGGCAGTCGCATTCAGCGCGTTATGACGACCTGGCATATTCAGTGTGATCTTTAGCTTGTCCTTGGCTTCCTTGCGCACCACTTCAAATTGGGTGATTTGTTGCTCCTGACTCAAACTAGTGATTCTAAAATCTGCGTCCTCAGCGAAGCCATAGGTGATTTTCGGTCTCGATATGCGCGGGAGCAATTCGCGCACAACTGGATCATCGATGCACAACACAGCCAATCCGTAAAAAGGGAGATTGTGCAGAAAGTCGATGAAGTATTTTTTCAGGTTCTCAAAGTCACCACCGTAAGTACTCATGTGATCGGCTTCAATGTTTGTCACAACGGCAACCATAGGCTGTAGATGCATGAAGGAGGCGTCGCTCTCGTCTGCCTCTGCAACCAAGTACCTGCTCTCTCCCAATCGAGCATTGGTTCCTGCGCTATTCAGTAAACCTCCAATAACGAATGTAGGATCGAAACCCGCCTGCGCCAATACAGATGCCACAATGCTCGTAGTCGTGGTCTTCCCGTGCGTGCCCGCGATAGCGATCGAGTGACGGTAGCGCATCAACTCAGCCAACATCTCTGCACGTGCGATCAATGGCTTAGACTCATTGATCGCCGCTTTGATTTCAGGATTACGCTCATCGATAGCACTGGAATAGACAACTACATCGGCATTCTTCACATTCGCCGCGTCATGCCCAATAAATATCTCAGCGCCCATGGACTCTAGGCGCTCAGTATTCGGAGACTTCTTGAGGTCTGAGCCGCTGATTTTATAGCCCTGATTTAGCAATACTTCGGCCACACCACACATGCCGGCGCCACCGATCCCGACAAAATGCAGTCTATTGATGCGCCTCATCTCTGGAATAACATGTCGATTGGCTGCACTATGCATGGATTAACTCCAAACATCGGCGCGCAATGATTTCATCCGCGTCACAAATTGCTATGGATTTTGCCCTATCGCTCATTTGCTGTAATTTGCCACGGTTTTTATCCAGATTCAGCAGCAGCGCTTTTAGCGCAGGAACAGTTAAATCTTTTTGCTCCAGTAGGAGAGCGGCGCCGGCCTGGACCAACCAATTTGCGTTGTGCTTTTGCTGATGATCACTGTGATGCGGGTACGGAACCAATATAGAGGGTAAACCAGCCGCGGCAATCTCACTAACCGTGCTCGCGCCGGAACGACAAATCACCAAATCAGCCCAAACATAGGCCTGTGCCATGTCACTGATAAACGGGAGCACGTGTATTCTCTTAGACAAAACCAAACCCCTGTCCCGATAAGCCTGCTGTGTTCTCTCAAGAGTACTATCACCTGTCTGATGACGCGTTGACGGACGATTTTCTTCTGGCCAATTTGCTAACAATTCTGGCACGACTTTGTTAATCGCCAACGCGCCTTGGCTGCCACCTAAGACTAAAATTTGTAACGGTCTAGAAGCCTCTTTAAGGCTTCTGGTTCGCTGCGCGAGTTGCGCAATTTCCTTGCGCATTGGGTTACCTGTATGAATTACCTTTTTGCTTTGCGAGAACGTATTCGGGAAGGCCTCAAATACCTGATTCGCAATCTTCGCCAACAATTTATTGGTAAAACCCGGCACCGCATTCTGCTCGTGAATCACTAGTTTCCTGCCTGTTAATTTGGCTGCTAGGCCCCCTGGGCCTGAAACGAAACCTCCCATCCCCAGCACGCAATCTGGCTTTACCTTTAAAAGTATTCGCACTGATTGAATTAGTGCCTGCGCTAACATGAAAGGTGCCGCTATCAGTCTAGCTATGCCCTTGCCTTTGAGGCCCTTCGCAGAAACGGCATGAATTCGAATCCCTGTTCCTTCAAGCAGTCTGTTTTCCATTCCCTGATGAGTGCCCATCCATTCAGTTTGGATATTTTGCTCTTGCAATTTCTGCGCAATTGAAAGCGCTGGGAATACATGACCACCGGTTCCGGCGGCCATAATTAATACAGTTGTGTTTTTAGCTGACACGTTTCTAGCTACGCCTCACCAACATCATTAATCTTATTGTCGATCTCGTATTCAATGCGAACCAACAACCCAATCATAAAAAAGCTCATGATCAGACTCGCACCTCCATAGCTCATGAAGGGCAACGTCAATCCTTTTACAGGCAGTAAACTAATGCTCGCCCCAACGTTGATCATCGCCTGACCTGCAAATAATAGCCCTAGACCGTAGGCAAAAAATGCTGCAAATAATTTGTTGTCTTGCTGCGCCTTCTGACCGATAGAGAAGGCTTTATAAATAAGCGCAGAAAACAGAAGTATCACCGTAGCCACACCAACCAAACCGAGCTCTTCACCGACGATGGCAAGCACGAAGTCATTGTGTGCCTCTGGCAGGAAGTAGAGCTTCTGTATGCTATTTCCAAGACCCACGCCAAACCATTCGCCGCGGCCAAATGCCACTTGAGCCATCGCCTGTTGATAGCCACCATTAGTTACGTTTTCAACAGCCCAAGGATCTAGGAATGAGGTAATCCTATCGATTACATAAGGCTTCATGACCGCAAGCAAAGCAATTCCTCCCATGCATACGGTCAACATCAATAAAATACGGTGAAGTTTTGCTCCCGCCAGAAAAATCATGCACAGCGCAGTAAGCGTCAGAATAACCATCGTTCCATGGTCAGGCTGGAAGTGAAATAAAGCCACGGCGACGCCAACAACTAGAAGCGGCTTACAAAATCCGGACCATTTTTCACGAACTTCATCTAACTGTCTCTCCAAAAATCCTGCGAGATAAACCACGATAAAAACTTTCGCCAACTCTGAAGGCTGAAGCTCGAAGAAGACTAGATCTATTCTTCTCGTACTTCCCTTAACCGACTCGCCTACGCCGGGCACAAGTACTAATAAAAGGAGCAAAAACGACCCTATTAGCAAATACAAACTCCATGTACGCCAGCTCGTTACTGGAATATGAAGAGTACCAACTAAAACGAATATTCCTACAACAGAAAAAATTAGCTGCCGCTTAAGGAAAAAGAACGGGTCAGAGTATTGACTACTGGCTAGCTCGACTGAGGCGGATGTCATCATTAGCAAGCCGATAAACAGCAGCAAGAAAGTGAACAACAATATGCTATTCACTGCCCGCGGCTGGACCGGATTGATGAGTCTGTTAGTGGGCGCTATTGCCCTCGCCATGCTCATTGCAAAGTCTCCACTGACTTCATGAAAGCGAAGCCTCGATGCTGGAAATTCTCAAACATATCAAAGCTAGCACAAGCAGGTGAGAGCAACACGGCATCACCAGCCGTGGAATGCTGCAATGCGACTCGCGCGGCATCGTGCATATCACTTGCGAAATAGGTCTGAGTTTCTTTATCGAAATAGCTCGCTATTTCCGCCGCATCTTGCCCGATAAGAATCAGCATCTTGCCCCATTTATTCATCGCCGGCACCAGTGCGGCGAAATTTGCGCCCTTAGCGATACCGCCAGCAATCAACACTATGTGCCCCGGAATATGTTCGCCCAGACCTTCAACAGCAGCCACAGTCGCACCAACATTCGTTCCTTTAGAATCATTGTAAAAATCAACTCCCTCAATATTTGCCACCCACTGACAACGGTGTGGCAATCCACAGAACTCGGTGATCGCGGCCTTAATTGCATTCATGTCTATGTCTATTGCCATGGCTAATGCTACTGCTGCTAATACATTTGAAATATTGTGCTGACCAAAAACTTTTAACTCGTTTACCGAAACAATCTTTTCTAATTGATAGGCAAGGTATAAATCGCCACCTTCTTCGAGTAGCCCCAGAGAGTTGATGCCTGCACGGCCGAACCCAAAGTCCCACACTGCTGCCTCATTCTTTTCAAGCGGATAACTCTCTTTGGCATCGCGGTTGATAACTACCTGCTTACAACCGGTGAATATCCTTTGCTTCGCACGGTGATAGTCGTCAATCCCTTCATATCTATCCATATGGTCTGCACTCAAATTCAATATAGTGGCAACCCTCGCCCCTAAACTCTCTGTCGTTTCTAACTGGAAGCTTGATAATTCCAGCAAATACAGCTCCTTTTCTCCTTCTGCGATCAAATCGAGGGCTGGTTTAAAGTTATCGCCATCTAGGTTGCCGCCTAACCCAAAATTCTTACCTGCCTTTCTTAATATTTCCGCCAGCATTGCCACTACAGTGCTCTTACCATTCGATCCCGTGACAGCAATGATTGGTGCGGCTACCTGCTTAGAAAAAATATCTATGTCTCCGGTAATAGCAACACCGGCTTTCTTTGCCGCTTCTATTTCGGCACAGCGAATACTTAAGCCCGGACTAACGACTAACTGCTTCGCCGTTATAAATGTCTGTAAATTAAAATCACCTAATTCATACTCTACATCTGGATACAGCTCTTTCAATGCCGCAAGAGCTGGTGGTTCATCGCGGCTATCTACAACTTTGACTTTTTCACCCGCTTGGGCGAAATATTTCACGCAAGACAGCCCAGTAGCACCCAGCCCAACAATCACGGTAAGACGGTTATCTAGATCAATCGTCATCTAGTCTAATTCCAATTGTCTGCGCATCTAATTGAACCTAGCGCAACTTCAATGTGGCTAAGCCAAACAACACCAACATGACAGTTATAATCCAGAACCTAACAATGACCCTGGGTTCAGGCCAGCCCTTCAATTCAAAATGATGATGCAATGGAGCCATTTTAAAAACACGCTTACCAGTCAACTTAAACGAAGTCACTTGAATGATGACCGAAGCTGTCTCTGCTATGAATATCCCACCCATAATAAAAAACACTATCTCGTGACGCGAGATGATCGCCATAACAGCAAGCGCTGCTCCCAACGCGAGCGCGCCAACGTCTCCCATGAAAATCTGCGCGGGATATGTGTTAAACCATAGGAACCCAAGTCCAGAGCCCAATAGAGCTCCTGCGAAAATAACCAGCTCTCCGGAACCCACTACATAAGGAATATTTAGATAGGCTGAGAATTCTGTATTGCCAGCCAGGTAGGCGATCACGCCGAGTGCGCCACCCACCATCACTGTCGGTAAAATTGCCAGACCATCGAGGCCGTCGGTTAGGTTCACCGCATTACTAAAACCCACAATAATGAAGCAACTGACTGCAATATAAAGAATACCGACATCGATAGACACATTTTTGAAAAAAGGAACAATATAGCTAATCTCAACTGCGCTGAACGCGGTGTAGTAAAGTGAAATAGCCGCTCCCAGACCAATGACGGTTTGCCAAAGGAGTTTCCATCGCGCAGACAATCCTGTCGTATTTTTTCTAAAAACTTTGCGGTAGTCATCTACCCATCCAATTACACCGTAAAGCAAGGTAACCAACAGAGTCACCCATACATAGTGATTCGATAGATCAGACCATAACAATGTGCTTAGTGCGATACTAACAAGAATCAGCACGCCCCCCATCGTAGGTGTGCCAGCCTTACTAAGATGGGTCTGCGGGCCATCGTCTCGTACGACTTGCCCGATTTGGTAATAGTTCAAGCGGCGAATCACAGTAGGACCAATTAGCAAAGAGATACCAAGCGCAGTCAAGATGCTAAAAATTCCACGCACGGTAATGTACTGAAGAACAGAAAAGCTATTGTCGAATTGGATTAAGTAGTCTGATAACCAAACTAGCATTGAGTTTCTCCGTCAATCTTGAGAGCCGTGACAACCTCATCCATCTTTGCGCCGCGAGAACCTTTAATAAGAACGGTCAGATCTGGATGCGTGACTTCAATTAACGCCTCTATAAGTTCTTCTTTGTTCTCAAAATATCTCCCTTTGCCGGCATAAGCATCGATGGCCAGCTTGGATTTCTCGCCGGTTGCCCAAAGCGCATCGATCCCTGCATCTGCAGCATTTACGCCAATGCTGCGGTGCGCTGAATCAGTATCGATACCGAGTTCTTTCATATCGCCCATCACTAAAATTTTCTGACCAGGCACTCTCGCCAAGACAGCGATAGCAGCAGCGAAAGATTCCGGGCTAGCGTTGTAGCTATCATCGATCAAATAACATCCGTTCATTCCTAAAAGCCGGGAAAGCCGACCCGGTACTGGATTCAATTTCGCCAAACCCTCTGCAATATCTGTCAGACTAGCGCCTGCTTCCATGGCTACAGCTGAGGCAGCAATGGCATTTAGAACATTGTGCTTGCCAAGAAAGCGTATGCTCAGTGCTTGCTCACCTTGAGGCGTATGTAGGTTGAAACTACTTGTTCCATCGTCCTGCCCCACACGCTGCGATGCAAAATATTGCGCGTCGCCTGCTATATTGTCATAGCTAAATCGCACGTTTCGTTTCCCTGCAGCTCGTGCCGACCAATCCTCAACATAGCAGTCGTCTGCGTTTAACACCATAACGCCATCTCTCTTCAAACCATCGATGATTTCACCTTTCGCGGTTACTATCCCCTGCAAAGAACCAAATCCCTCTATATGAGCAGGGCTAGCGTTGGTGATGAGTGCAATATCCGGCTCGGCCACTGCAACGCTGAATGCAATTTCAGCAGCAGCATTTGCTCCCATCTCGATGACAGCATATTCATGCTGTTCTTCGAGCCTTAGCAATGTGAGCGGAACTCCAATCGTGTTGTTGAGATTTGCTTCGGTCGCAAGACACTCTGCTGAAATATTCAGAATCGAGCTGAGCATTTCCTTTACAGTAGTTTTCCCCTGGCTACCTGTAAGTGCAATTATTTTTGCAGCACTACGCTGACGATTCAACCGTGCCAACTTGGCGAGCGCCGCATGGGTATCAGTCACTTTCAATGCTGGCAATTGCAATGTAACCTGCCTGGATATCACCGCTGAACCGGCGCCTGCACGCCGGGCTTCATCGATGAAATTATTGCCATCGAAATTCTCCCCGACCAAAGCCAGATAAAGATCACCGCTTTGAAGCAATCGGGTATCGGTAGAAACGCTTGAAAAAATCACATCTTCACCTAGCAATTCGCCACCTAATTCTTGAGCTAACAAGGACAATGTCATGTTGCCGATCAACGCAGCCGCTCCACTACTTCTTTTCTCTAGCTTGCAAAGCCAACCGAACTTGGCTGGCGTCACTGAAAATTAATCTACTGCCGCCCACATCCTGATAAGTCTCGTGGCCTTTGCCCGCAACCACAACCACGTCTCCGGACTCCGCATTCGCGATCGCATAGGCTATCGCCTTCTCTCTATCGCGCTCAATGACAGCCTGTTCAGGCTTGTTCATACCACTTAGGATATGCTGGACTATATCATCGCCCTTTTCGTTTCGAGGATTATCGTCTGTAATAATTAAGCGGTCGGCGAAGGCCTCGGCAACTTCTCCCATGATGGGCCTCTTTCCCTTATCTCTATTGCCACCACACCCAAACACGCACCAAATATTCCCGCTAAAGTGATCCCTGAGCCCCTTTAGGGCACTGCGCAAACCATCAGGAGTATGCGCATAATCAACCACCGCCGTTATCTCTTCGAAGTCGCCAATTATTTCCATGCGGCCATCGACCGAACTTAGCCCAGATACGAGGTCGCAAAGCTGCGCGATATCGAGAACTTTTTTCTTCGGCAGATAATTGATCAGCGTGGTGATCACCGCCAATAAATTACTCACATTAAAGTAACCGAATAACTTTCCTTTTACGGTGCCAGCACCAATCGGAGTTACTAGTCGAGCCTCGAATCCTTGTCGTGTTAGCGACAAAGATTCGGCATAGACAGTCGCCGCAGAATTCTTAAGGCTGTAGGTGTAGACATCCACACTAG
>Ga0307994_1000859_pt1 | contig 19603 bp, 16 predicted proteins | sample EllFjometagen261_FD_203171 | JGI IMG/M metagenome (GOLD analysis project Ga0307994, IMG submission 203171) | Marine microbial communities from Ellis Fjord, Antarctic Ocean - #261 | ecosystem: Environmental > Aquatic > Marine > Unclassified | place: Southern Ocean | collected 2014-11-02 | reverse complement strand
AGCCCCCTATTCCCCCAGTACCACTCTGGCCACAATCGAGGGGGCCGAACCTGCGTGCTGTACCGGAGGAAGTACGCACAACCGAGGAGGCCGAACCTGCGTGCTGTACCGGAGGAAGTACGCAGGTTGCCACGGCGGGCCAAGACGATAGTGACCCATATGGGCGTGTGTCGCTGGTCAAGAAATTGCCCACAGCGCTGCCGGCCGTATATGAAGGTTCAACCAATCGGTAAGGCGTATTCCGACCGGCACAGAACTCGAGGGTACGATCCGAGGGTGAACGGAACAGCCTGGCGAGGAAGCGACACAAATGAACGCGGAGTTGCGCAATGAATAAGGCAATAGCAGTCGAGCCAGAATGTTGGCGCCGCCCTCGCCTCGTCGCAGCGGTGGAAGCCGCTGGGGCCCAGGTTGTGCCCGCGGACGAGGCCACCGCATTGGTATGGGCTGACCCTCAAACGCCCGAAGCGTTCCCCGGCTTGTTACATGACCAGCTCGAATGGGTACAGCTTCCATATGCGGGGATCGATCCCTTTCTGCACATGCTCGACGACGACCGACTCTGGACGTGCGGCAAGGGTGTCTATGCTCAGCCGGTTGCCGAGGCTGCACTCGCCATGTTGCTCGCTGGATTCCGTCACCTTGCCGCGTATGCGCGCGAGATCACATGGGCAGCTCCTGTTGGTCAGAACCTGCACGGGGCCAATGTCGTCATCTTGGGTGGGGGCGGCATCACTGAAGAGCTCATTCCGCTACTTGCACCCTTCGGTTGCCATGTCACCGTCCTGCGCCGCACCGCCAGTGATTTCCCTGGAGCCGACAGCACCCGCACTCTCGCCGACCTGCACCGTGTGCTTCCCGACGCCGACGCTGTCTTCCTTGCCCTTGCGCTCACTCCCGAAACCCATCAGGTAATCGGGCGCGCTGAACTGGCGCTGATGAAACACACTGCGTGGATCGTCAACGTGGCCCGGGGCGGCCATATCGACACCGCAGCCTTAGTTGCTGCCTTGCAGAATGAAGCGATTGGTGGCGCTGCGCTCGATGTCACCGAGCCCGAGCCACTGCCCGATGGCCACCCGCTGTGGACGTTGCCCAACTGCCTTATTACGCCGCACGTTGCCAACACACCCGAGATGGGACTAGAGCTACTTGCTCGCCGGGTCACCAGCAATGTCGAAAGATATCTGGCCGATCAAGAACTACTTGGCCCTGTGAATACCAAGGCCGGATACTGAACGAGCTGTCGCTGCGGCCTTCCGTTCTCTAGAGTTGGGCTATGACACGGTCCGATCGCCACTGGCGCACAGCATTAGCCGCTCTGTTGATGACGGCAGTCACCGCAGCTTGTGTGGTCGACACACCGCGCATCGAGAACGCTGGGCTCATCGACGAGCACACCGCAGTGCCACAGTCAACGCCTGTGGCACCCGTGTTCGAGCCAACGGTGGATGCTGGCCCTTCAACAGCAATCCCTGAGCCCAGCACTGCCCCCAGTCCTACGACTGTCGCTGAACCCATCGCCACGCCAGCGGCCCCGCTTCCTACGGCAGCACCCGAAGCAGGGTTCGAACCCACAGCGATAGGACCAGGCCTAGTAGTCGTACCCGTCCGAGGCGCACGTTTCATGCTCGCCGAAACGCACCCGATCCTGCAGCTCGGAGGACACACGCTGATCTATGTCGACGATGAGCAAAACGCCGAAGTCGACATCTTCATCCCGGCAGCTGCCGCAGATGGCAGCGTCATCGATAGCTATGAAGTCCTGATCGCCTACCTCGAATCGGCTCCGGCGCTCGCAGGTTTGGCTGAACTTTCACCTGTCTCGATCGCGGGCATCCCAACTCGAGTATTCGAAGGAACAGCGGACAGCCCCGACCGGGCCTTCATCACCGAAATTGTAACCGCCGACAACAATCAACTCGGATGGTTCCCAGCAGTACGTATGCGCCTGTGGGTCATCAACCATTCTGGCGGTCCCGTAATCGTGTCAGCCGAGAGCCTTGAGAACCCTGGCCAATACAGCGATGCTGTCCGCCTGGCGACAGAGATTCTCAGCACCATCGACTTCGACTAAGCAAAAATGCGCGAGGGCGGCGCCGACAAGCGGACCCAGCTGGAAGAAGACATGCACCATGCTGTGGTGGTTCGTGTTGGTGACAGCAACACCGGTCTCGGTACGCCGACGGGTATAGCTAACGCCATGGTCGCGTTGCGGGTCCTAGTGCCGTGTCTGACAAGGTTCGGGCAGAACGACGCAAAAGTTGTCTGAGGTGGCACTAGCTCAGGCGCCAAATCTGATGATCGACCTCATCGACTCCATGAACATCGCCGACGGTTAACCCAGTTAGAACTGGCTGCGCACTGCCCACAGGTCAGGGAAACATTGACGGAAGAGCGTGCCCTTGAGATAGTCAACGCCTGAGCTGCCACCGGTGCCCATACGCGTGCCGATTGTGCGCTGCACCATCATCACATGCCGGTATCGCCACTCTTGCAGCGCTTCGTCCAGATCGGTCAACGCCTCGCAAAGGCTGACGAGGCGCACATCATTTTTGTAGGCGCTCACGATCACGGCTTGCACCTCGAGGTTTGGCTCAAGGGCAGCCTTGGGATCGCGCGCTGTCGCCGAGTCCGGCATCTCATGACCGTTGCGATGCAAGTAGCCCACGAACGCATCCCACAGAGTGGGCTCTTCGATGCGCTTGATCAAACGGGCATACTCGTCGGCGTTGCCAGCAAACCAATCGGGATCGAAGGTGTCGGTTACACCGAGCAGGCATTCGAGCTCGCGGAACTGCACCGACTGGAACCCACTGCTTTCGTCGAGGAAACGCCGGAACGAGAGGAACTCAAGCGGCGTCATTGTTTCCAAGATGTCGATCTGTCCGACCATCGTTTTAAAGATGTGGCGCACCCGTCGTAGCTGGTGACCGCCTCGGGCTAGAGCATCACCGTTCAGATGGTCGACCAGACGATCCAGCTCGTGCAGGATCTGCTTGAACCACAGCTCATAGACCTGGTGGATCACGATGAACAACATCTCGTCGTGTTCTTCTGGCTCGCTGCGGGGATCTTGCAGCTTGAGCAGCTCGTCGATCTTCAGGTACTCGCCGTAGGTCGTCACCCCGCGATCGTAACCGCGCATTCAGGGTCAGACCCTGAGGGCACATAACGACTCATCAAGGGTCAAACCTTTGGGGTGCCGAGCCTGACGAGATGCAAGACGAGACCACCCTGGCTGCACACGTGTCGGTGGCGCCGATGAGCAAGTTCGACAAGAACGCAGCGAATTACGCAACCTCGGCGGTACATGCCAAAGGCGCAATCTCGGGCCGAATCGTCGACATCCTCGCCCTTCACCCCCCAGTAGACACGGCTCGACATCGCGCCAACAGCGGGCGATACGGCGTTTGCGGTGGCCGACTAGACCGCGTGGCTAGGACCGGAACTCGACGTTGACGAAGAGTGGTTCGTGCTGAGCGAAGATCTCTTCGTAGCCGCAAAAAGTTCGTGCCCTGGCCGGCTGTTCATAGTGCTTATCCGCCGGATCAACCAGACGAGACATTAGCTGGACTCAGGACAGAGTGAACGCACGAATCATTGAGCGATTCACCAGCGCCAATCCGGTACCAATGCGATTATCGCCTTGGCGTTGGCTCACCAGAATTATTGCGTTCGTGACCGGGAAGTATGGCTGCAGTTGCGTCGCGATCACACGTGTGGGCGGCCCGGTGAATTGCAGATGACCCGTGCCATAGACCTCGATCGAACCAACGATGACGCCGACCTCGCTGCCCTTCTTTAACTGCACCTTGTCGATGCGAGTCTGGCGGCTCTCATGCTCTTGCATGTCGAGGGTGGCAACCAGGATCGTCGACTTAGGGATCGTAGCGATCGGCCAGACCACGCCGGGACCATCGACGTCGTGCAACAAGCTCGTGATACGGGCGTCGCGAAGTTCGATGTAATCGGTAAGCGGATCGTTGAGCTTCTCCGACAAGCGCTCGGTCACGACGAGCTCACCTTCGATGCGGTGAGCCTCCGTGTAAAAGGCCGTAGTTACTTGCGACATGGACGAAAGTATCGCCCAAAAGAGACTCCATTCGAGAGAACTGGTGCAGATTTCTTACGATCCCCTTTCTGCATCTGCAGATCGGGCATTGTTTTGGCCATGGAAGCAGTCTCTTCTTCACTCAGCGAGCGCTTTGCTCGCGGCGAGCTAATCCTTATTGATGGCGCCACCGGCACCGACATCGAGCGTCGCGGCGTACCTATGGTCGATAACGCCTGGTGTGGCGTTAGCGCTCTCACCCACGGCGACGACGTTCGGGCCGTACATCGTGCACACGTCGACGCTGGTGCTGAGCTCGTGATAGCGAACACCTATGCCTCCAGCCGACATCTGCTGGCGGGGGCAGGCCACGAGAAAGACTTCGAAGCAATCAACCGCACCGCTGTCGAGCTCGCCGTCGCGGCCCGAACCGACGCAGGACGCCCCGACGTGCTTGTCGCAGGATCGATGTCGACCACCCGCCAGGGCGGCCCCTACGTCGACCTTGAGGTTGCCCGCACCAACTTCGCCGAGCAGGCAAGGATCCTGGCGGCAGCGGGCGCCGACATCATCTTGCTCGAGATGATGCGCGATATCGAACAGACCGAAGTCTGTCTGGAAGCCGTCTACGCCACGGGCTTGCCGGTCTGGCTGGGGATCTCGTGTGTTATCAACGATGACGAGCCTTGGATGATCGACGGGCTCATCCTGCTCGATACGTTCATGCAGCGGTTTGCCGACGAACCAGTCGAAGCGATTGCCATCATGCACACCGAAACCGAAGACATTGATGCGTGCCTCGATGTCATGCAACAGCACTGGCACGGCCCAATTGGTGTGTATGCGCAGAGTGGCGACTTCCAACCGCCCGTGTGGGTGTTCATCGACGTGATTTCGGCTCAGGACTATGCAGACGCCTGTATGGGCTGGATCGACCGGGGTGTTCAAATCATTGGCGGTTGCTGCGGTATCGGTCACGAACACATTGCTCACCTGCGCCCTCGAATCGACGTTGCCAACGCAGGACGCTAACCAGCTGGCAGAACCGAAGGGTTCGCACCAACCCCTCGGATTTGTTACGCCGAGGCGGCCGTCGTAGGCACCCGGTTTCAAACCAGAAGCAGGATGGGCTGCCGTCGCTGTGACGTCACCAACGATGCCGGACGCGGAACCGATCAGGTTCGCAGTCATGCTCTTGCCGCGAGGTCTCAACCAACCTAAGAGTCAGGTGAACAGCCATAAGCGTCCGGCGGACAGGGCTCGAGCGAGACTGTCACACCCCCGGTTTAGGGTCTATTGAGGACTCCTATGGCTCTTACCGAACTCGCACCGCTCGCTTCCCCACCGCTCACCTCCGGGCTGCTTGGTCACGCGCCCCAATTACAATTCGACGCGCCCGCTGCGTCATCATTTCCGGCGCTGGCCGACTTCCACCCGGCAGTACGAACATGGTTCGACCGCACCTTTCCCTTTGGGCCGACCCCTCCACAAGAGCACGCGTGGCCCTCGATTTCGGCGGGCAACGACACGCTGGTGGCCGCTCCAACCGGCTCCGGCAAGACTCTGTCGGCATTTCTGGTGTCGATCGACCAGTTGTACAAGCGCCACGAAGCCGGCACGCTGATCGCGAACACGGCCCAGGTCGTCTATGTGTCACCGCTCAAGGCACTTGCCGTTGATATCAGCGAGAACCTGACCCGACCCCTCGACGAGATCGCCGCTATTGCACTCGAGCTTGGATATCAGCCACCGGCGCTGCGGGTGGGCGTGCGTTCCGGCGACACGACCAGTTCTCAACGCAGCTCGATGGTACGCAAGCCACCAGAGTTCATCGTCACCACGCCCGAATCGCTCTATCTCATGGTCACCGCCGAGAAGAGCCGCAATGCGCTGCGCACCGTGCGGACGGTAATTATCGACGAGATTCACGCCGTCGCCCGTGACAAGCGAGGCTCTCACCTGACGCTCACGCTCGAACGGCTCGAACACATCTGTGCCGGCCGTCCGGTGCGTATTGGGCTCTCAGCCACCCAGAGGCCTATCGAGACCGTCGCCAGGTTGTTGGTTGGCAGCGTACGCAACGATGCCGCTGGCGCACCTGACTGCACCATCGTCGATACCGGCCACCAGCGCGAACTCGACCTCGAGCTGGTCCTTCCCGAGGGTGAGCTCGAAGCGTTGCCGGCGGCCGAGATGGTGGCCGAACTTCTCGATGAGATCACCGACATGATCGAGCAGCACCACACCACCCTGGTTTTCGTCAACACCCGCCGTATGGCCGAACGTATTGCTCATCAACTTGCCGAGCGATTAGGCGACGACAAAGTTGCTGCACACCACGGTTCGCTCTCGAAGGATCGCCGCGAACGTGTCGAACGCAAGCTGCGAGCTGGTGAATTCAAGGCTTTGGTGGCCACGGCATCGCTCGAGCTCGGCATCGATATCGGGCCGATCGAACTCGTTTGCCAGATTGGCTCACCCCGCAGTATCGCGACCTTCCTGCAGCGGGTCGGGCGGTCAGGTCACACCCGTTACGGCACCCCCAAAGGTCGGCTGTTCCCGCTAAGTCGCGACTCGCTAGTCGAATGCGCTGCGCTGCTGTCGGCGACCCGCGCCGGCCGCCTCGATGCCATCCTTCCGCCACCGGCGCCGCTCGACATCCTGGCCCAGCAGATCGTCGCCGAGACGGCAGCCGAACGTTGGAACGTCGACGATCTCTACACGCTCATGACGGGTGCTGCCCCCTATGCCGATCTCACTCGGGCGGTTTTTGACGAGGTCTTGGAGTTCACCACTAAAGGCATCGTGACCGGCCGTGGCCCCAAGGGTGCCTATGTGCACTACGACGAGGTCAACGGCGAGGTCGAGGGCCGCCGAGGTGCCCGTCTCGCTTCGCTGACCTCAGGTGGAGCCATCCCCGAGGTCGCTGACTACCGGGTCGTCGCCGATCCCGACGACATGTTCGTGGGCACCGTCAACGAAGACTGGGCAACCGAATCGTTGCCTGGTGACATCTTCCTGCTCGGCACCCATTCATGGCAGATCCGGCGGATCGAACCTGGCGTGGTCCGCGTCGTCGACGCTGGCGGCAAGCCTCCGAACCTGCCGTTCTGGCTGGGCGAGGCCCCCGCTCGAACCCAAGAGCTATCCGAAGAGGTTTCGGCGCTGCGAGCTGGGGTTCAGCAACTGATCGAGACCCAGACACCTCGGGCAGCGGTCGAATGGGTCATCGAACGCTGCGGCATCGACCCTGTCGCCGCCGAGATGATCGTGGCCTATCTCGCGGCATCGCTGGCCGTACTTGGTGATCTGCCCACGACCGACCGCCTCGTCATCGAACGATTCTTCGACCAAACCGGCGGCATGCAGCTTGTCATACATTCACCCTTCGGAGGCCGAATCAATCGCGCGTTTGGGCTCGCGCTACGCAAGAAGTTCTGTGTCAACTTCGACTTCGAGCTTCAGGCTGCGGCCAACGACGACTCGGTACTGCTCTCGCTGGGCCCCCAGCACAGCTTCCCCCTAGACGAGGTTCAGAACTACCTGAAGACCGAGCAGGTCCCCCAAACGCTCACTCAGGCGGTACTGGTTCCACCGTCGCCCATGTTCATCTCACGATGGCGCTGGAACTTGAACCGTTCGCTCACCGTCTTGAGATGGAAAGGCGGGCGCAAGAATCCACCGCCGATCCAACGCATGGAGGCCGACGATGTTATGGCCGCTGCGTTCCCTTCGGCCGCTGGCTGCCAAGAGCACATCAACGGACCGATAGAAATCCCCAATCATCCAATCGTGCGCCAGACCATGTTCGACACGTTGAACGAGGGTATGGACGTCGATGGCCTGTGTGAACTGGTCAGCCGGCTTGAGTCCGGCGATCTCCAGGTCACGTGTGTCGATTCGGTCGAGCCATCACCGCTCTCTCACGAGCTGCTGGTCGGGCCGGCCTTCACCTTCCTCGACGATGCCGAGGCGATCGATCGTCGTTCTCGAGCTGTGCCGTTGCGGCGCGGCATCCCGGTTGAGCTGACCGATATTGGTGGCGTCGACCTGTCAGCCATCAACCAGGTCCGCATCGAGGCCGAACCCGATGTCCGCAACGCCGCCGAGCTGCACGACCTGCTTGCCGACCTAGTTCGCACCCGGGTGAGGCCGCAGTGGCAGGTCCTGTTCGACGAGCTTGTCGTCCGCAACCGGGTGGTCCTGCTCGATGGTGGCTTCTGGTCCACAGCCGAGCTAGCCGACACAGCACGGGCCATCGGCAGCGACACCACCCAGGGCGAAGACGGGCTCCAGGCCATGGTGCGGGGTCATCTCACCACGACCGGGCCCATCACCACCACCGACCTGGCCGAGCTGTGTGGCACCGAAACCAGCCGGGTGGCTATTGCGCTTGTTGGTCTCGAGGGCACTGGCTTTGCCATCCGCGGTGCGTGGTCTCCCAGCGAGGGTGCTGATACCGAATGGTGCAGCCGTCAACTTCTATCGCGCATCCATGTCTATTCGCAGAAGCGCCGCCGCAAACAGGTCGAGCCGTGCACGGCCCAGCAGTTCGTGCAGTTCTTGTTGCGTTGGCAGCATCTAACTCCCGACACCCAAGTCCGCGGTCGAGCCGGACTCGTCTCGGTGCTCGAACAGCTGCAGGGCTACCAGATCCCGGCAGGTTCATGGGAGGCCGTCTTGGCTGGCCGGGTCGCCAACTATCAGCCGGCCTGGCTCGACGAACTATGCCTCGGTGGCGAGATCGTCTGGGGCCGCCTGTCATCGCCTGCTGTCCTCGATTCTGATCCTGATTCTGAGCTGCAGGTCGAGCAAGGTGCACCCGATCCACAGCCGAAAAACCCCGAGCGCAGATTGGCCCCATCTCGTGCAACCCGCATCAGCCTTACGACTCGGGGCGACTTTGCCTGGCTGCTCGCCGCTGGTCGCAAGGGCACCCCTCCATCGACCCCCTCAGACCCACGTTCCGCTGACGCCCTTTCCGCAGATGCGGCTTGCCCCGAAGCCGAGATAGATGCCAATGATCTGGCTGGGGCCGAACTCATCTCCGCGGTTATTGACCATCTCGGTAGCGGCGGGGCCAAGTTCCACGCCGAGCTCGTCGAGCACTTCGATCTGCAAGCCCACGAGATCGAACAGGCCTTGTGGTCAGCCGTCGGTCTTGGGCTGGTTACCGCCGACAGCTTTGGCGCCGTGCGCACGCTGTTCGCCAGCCGCAAGGTACGTAGTGCGCGTCACTCGCTGGGCCGCCGCGGTCTTCGTCGGGGCGCTGCTGGACACGAACGAGCCGAGGGGCGATGGGCACTGCTGCCTGCACCAATGCACATCGAGGATCCCGACGAGTTGGCCGAAGCAGTCGCCGAACAATTGCTCGCCCGGTGGGGCGTCGTGTTCCGCGACCTGGTCCAAACCGAATCGCTCGCCATTCCGTGGCGCGAAATCCTGTGGGCATTCCGTCGACTCGAAGCTCGTGGCCTGATCCGGGGCGGTCGCTTCGTCAACGGCTTCGCCGGCGAACAATACGCATCGGTCGAAGCCATCCGAGCTCTAAAAGAGGCGCGCCGGTCAGCCAACCAGTCGGGCGTGGATGAGATCGTCGACGTGATGGCAGTAGACCCCTGCAACGTCACCGGCATCCTGCTTCCCGGCGAACGTGTTCGGTCAGTTGGCTCAGCCACCATCCGTTTCCGCAATGGCATGGTCCACGCCCAGCCCACTCCAATCTGTGAGCCTCAGGCCGCGCCCAGCTAACCGGCCTGCACAAATCTGCGACCGCCGCCTCGGCTAGCAAGCACCGTGTCGCAGATTTGCTGCTGGGGAAGGCTGGCAAGCCAGCCGTCTCGACAACGAGCCCTGTCTCCTCTGCGACTTCGCGGATAGCCGGTTCAGCCTTCGAGAGCTCGCTGGGTCATGAGCTGGTTGACGACCTTGCCATCGGCCTTGCCTTGGGTGGCCTTCATGATCTGGCCTACGAAGTGTCCCTGGACCTTGCGATCGCCTTCGACGAAACGAGCCCATTCGTCGGGACTGTCGCCAATGATCCTGTCGAGCAGCGACTCGAGTTCGCTGGTGTCCATGGCCTCGAAACCCATAGACGCAGCCACGTCGCCAGGTTCGCCGCCGTTCGCGACCAATTCGGCCAGCACGGTTTTCACCTGGGTTGAGCTCAGCGAACCATCGGCCTCCATGACCAGCAAGGCTGCGAACGACGCGGGCGTGAGCTGTCCCTGACCATCAGACAGATTCTGGTCAGCGTGTTTCATGGCTGCCGTTGCATCGGCTCCGGCTGCGATTCCGGCGATGACCAGCAGGTCCAAACCGCGCTCAACCGTCAGCGTCGTATCGATGATCTCGACTCCGGCTGCTACGGCAAGAGCGGAACGCCTGGCGGCGGGCAACGAAGGCAGGGCAGCGTCGATCGCCGCGATGTCTTCGGCGGTTGGCGTGAGCGGCGGCAGGTCAGGGCAAGCGAAGTAGCGATAGTCGTCGGCGTCTTCTTTTGACCGGCCCGGTGTCGAACGGCCGCCGTCTTCGTCCCAGTGGCGCGTTTGTTGCCGCGGCTCTTCGCCGTTGGTCCACAGGTCGACATGACGCCGAGCCTCATAGTTAATGGCTCGACCAAGTGATCGCAGCGAGTTGATGTTCTTAACTTCGCAACGGGTTCGTAGCTCGTCGCTGCCAACAGGGCGCACCGAAACGTTGGCGTCGACCCGCATGGAACCTTCTTCCATACGTGCGTCGCTAACCCCAGTGGCCAGCAGAATGTCGCGGAGCTCGGCAACGTAGGCCCGCGCCGTCTCGGCGTCGTGCATGACTGGATGACTCACGACTTCGACCAGCGGAACGCCGGCGCGGTTGTAGTCGACCAGTGTTGCGGTTGCATCGTGGATTCGACCGCCCCCACCCAAGTGGGTCGATTTACCGGTGTCTTCTTCGATGTGGGCTCGTTCGATGCCTATTGACCGTCCATCGGGGAGCTGAATAAAGCCTTCTCCGTTCGTTGGCTCCTCGTATTGGGTGGTCTGAAAGTCCTTGGGCATGTCGGGGTAGAAATAGTTCTTGCGGGCAAAGATCGACGGCAACACCGTGCAGTTCAGCGCCCGACCCAGCGTCATCGCAAAGTCAATGGCTTGAGCGTTCGGCACCGGGAGCGACCCCGGCAGACCAAGACAGGTTGGACAGATATTGGTGTTGGGTTCGTCGCCGAAGTTGTTGGCACAACCACAAAAGAGTTTGGTTGCAGTCCCCAGCTCGACGTGTACTTCGAGCCCGATCACCATCTCCCAACCGTCGGGTATCACGCTTTCGGCTGTTTTTGACTCGGATACTTCGCTCATGACATCCCCTTTGCGGCTTCTTCGAGGGCCTTGGCGGCCTTGAACATGCGTGCTTCTTCAAGCATCGGAGCCAGAATCTGCACGCCGACGGGCAGCCCGTCGTCGCCGACACCGAACGGCACCGACATGGCAGGGTGTCCTGCCAAGTTCGATGGGATTGTGCACACATCACACATGTAGAGGGCCATGGGATCGCTCTTCGCCCCGATTTCGAACGCCGTAGACGGTGACGTCGGCGACAGCAGCAGATCAAAGCTCTGATACGCCGTAGCAAACTCATTCGCGATCAGCGTGCGAACCCGCTGGGCCTTGCCGTAGTACGCGTCGTAATAGCCCGAGGACAAGGCATAGGTGCCAAGCATGATGCGGCGCTTAACCTCGTCGCCGAACCCGGCGGAACGGGTAGCAACGTTCATCGCCGCCACGTTCTGACCCTCGACTCGCTGGCCATAACGAACCCCGTCGAATCGTGCCAGGTTGCTCGATGCTTCGGCGGGGGCGATCAGGTAGTACGCAGCCAGGCCGTAGATCGTCGCCGGAATGCTGACACGTTCGACGGTCGCTCCCGCCGCAGTCAGCGCTTCGGCCGCCTGATTGGTACGAGCGATGACGTCATCATCGATTCCCTCGCCCATGAGCTCATCGATCAGGCCAATGCGCATTCCAGCGACGCCCTCGTTCAACGTTGGGAGCGTGGGTGTGAGCGCCGTAGGAATCGAGGTGGCATCCATGGGATCATGGCCGCTGATCACGTCGAAGCACAACGCAGCGTCAGTGACATTTTGGGCGAACGGACCGATCTGGTCGAGTGAACTGGCGAAGGCAATGAGCCCATACCGAGACACGGCGCCGTAACTCGGCTTAACACCCACGACACCGCACAGCGCAGCTGGCTGACGGATAGAGCCACCGGTGTCGCTGCCCAGTGATAGCGGTACGAAATCGGCGGCGACAGCAGCGGCGGAGCCGCCGCTGGACCCACCGGGCACGCGGGTCGTGTCATGAGGGTTTCTGGTTGGCCCGAATGCGGAGTTCTCGGTCGAGGACCCCATCGCGAACTCGTCCAAGTTCGTCTTACCCACGATCACAGCACCTGCGGCTTCGAGCCGACCAATGACGGTTGCGTCGTAGGGCGGGCGCCACCCGTCCAAGATCTTCGAACTACACGTTGTGGGCTCGCCCCGGGTACACATGTTGTCTTTGATGGCGACAGGCACGCCTGCGAGAGGACCGGGATCGCCGCCGTTGGCCACCGTCTCGTCGACAGCTTTCGCCTGGGCCTGAGCCCGCTGCTTGGTCAGGTGCAAAAATGCATGGATCTCATCGTCACGTTCCTTGATGGCATCAAACGAGGCATCCACAACAGCCAACGCGCTCTGGTCACCAGAGCGGATTGATGCAGCTAGTTCGTATGCGCTGCTCATGGCGCCTCGCCCAAGGCTGGAGGAACGCGAAATCTGCCATCTTCGGTGTCGGGGGCTTGGGCCAGGACTTCGTCGCGGTCGAGCGACAGCACGATGACGTCGGGGCGCATCACATTGCTCAGCGGATACGGCTGCGCCATGGGTGGCACATCACTGAGATCGAGCGAATTCAGTTCCGCTGCGGTCTCAAGAACGACACATAGCTGTTCGGTGAACGTGTCGAGCTCGTTGTCGTCGAGTCGCAGCCGGGCTAGTGAAGCAACATGCGCAACTTCGTCACGCGTTATCTCGCCACTCATGAGGTCATCCTGCAGTCATGCACAGCTGCTGATGTTATCCGCCTGAGGCGCGGCCGGGCTAGCGATAGCCGCTTCGGCGCCGAGCGGCCCCTGGTCAGATCGGCTACGTCCGCCAATCCTGATAGCCCACGGTTAGCGTGGGGCTCGTGAGCACCCACCCGTTCCTTTCGCCCGCGTGGATCGAGAAGGCGCGAACGATTCATGATGAGTACAAGGATCGTGTCGACGAACCGACCGAGTCGCTTCGTATGAACGTGACCGTCACGACCGCTCCGTTTAGCGATGACGCCGTGCTCGGCCATATCGACACAACGAGTGGTTCAGCCGTACCGGACCAGGGCCACGTCGGCGATCCCGACGTCTCGGTCACCATTCCTTATGGCATCGCCCGACAGTTGCTTGTCGATCCTCAGCCCGAGAATGTGATGATCGCATTCATGAGCGGCGAGATCGAGGTCCAAGGCGACATCACCTTGATGATGTCGCTGCAAGACATCGAAGCAACACCTGAACAGCAAGCCTTGGCTCAAGAAATCGTTGGCCGTCTCACCGCCATCACCGAATAACATGTTTTTCTGACCCCAGGGGTTGAACTATTCAACCCCTGGGGTCAGAAAAACCTCTTTTGGGGTCGAATCACGATTCCTTCGGCTCTGTCAGCCCTCGTCTTCGGCTTCGGCCTCGTCCTCATCGACCTGTTCGTTCAGGATGATGGTGACTTCGGCGCCTACATCGACGACGGCACCGATTGGCGGCACCGAACCAATGACCCTTTCACCTGGGGTACCCGTCGTGTCAATGAAGATCAGTCCCAGTTCATTGATCACATCGATGGCCTCGTCGAGTTGCAGGCCGATGATGTCGGGCATCTCGACGGGCTCGGGGCCAGCGCTGACAATCAACGTGACGGCCGAGTCAGCCGGCACGACCTGACCGGCTGGCGGAATCGACGCAAGTACGGTGCCGACAGCGGCCTCTGGATCGAATGTGGGTTCCTCGACAGCTTGCAGTCGCAAGCCAACAAGCAAGCTGGTTGCATCACCAATCGTGAGCCCGACCACCTGGCGGGGCACAATACGATCGTCAGGCCCAGCGGAGACACGTAGGTCCACTCCCTCGCCGGTCGGCATCTGCGCCGTCGGCTCATCCAGACCAACGACAAGGCCAGCAGCGAGTGCCTCGCTGCTCTCTTGAGACAAACGGCCAAGCACGAGTCCAACCGTTCCCAAGCGAGACTCGGCCTGCTCAACAGTCAAGCCAATTATGTCACTTGGAATCTCGACCATCTGGTTGCCCAATGAGACAGTGACGGTCAAACCTTGTGCTGGGTCAACCTCGTCACCTGGGCTGGGTTCCTGGGAGAGCACAGAGCCAACAACGGTGCCATCAACGCGCGCTTCGAGCCGGGTGAGGTCCCAGTCACGCTCGCCGAGTTGGTCGCCCAGATCGTCATACTGCACGCCGATCACGTCCGGAGCGACCGTCAACTCCGACGAATCGTTAAGGACAAGAAAGTACATACCAGCAACTACCGCACCAGCGATGAGTAGGGCAAGCGCTGCGAGCGGCCACCATGGCAGACGATCTTCGGCATCATCTTCGAGCTCTTCGTACGTCACTCGTGTGCTGCGTCCGGTCGACGCTGGTTCTGGGACATCGAGTTCTGTTTCGATATCAGCGCCTAGAATTTCGGCAAACACCGGATCTGCTTGTTCGAGATTCTCGAGGGCTCCCAGCGGTGGTCCTACCGGATCCGCACCAGGCTTGTCAGAACCAGGCTTGTCGCCGGCGAAACTTGTCACATCGTCGGCATCGCTGAGCGCAGAAACGTCGACCTCGTCGGGCCTGCCTTGGCTCGCCAGCCGGTGCTCTGAATCTGTCGTGTGTCGATCAGAGAGACCCAGTTGAATAACACCAGAAACGCGATTCGCCGATCCGGCTCCGTCCTCGACCTCATCATCGGTGGTATCGGATTCGTCAGCGGCGTCGGCCGATGAGATTGAGATCACGCCACCGGCGACCAGCAGCGAAGCCCCCGCCAGATCGGTTCCGTTACCAATCCCCACCAACGGCATTGGCTGTGGACGAGGCATCGATTCTGCAGCGGCTAACAGCGCAATGGTGAGCTCCTCGGCCTCGAGCCGCTGTGTTGGATCGACCCGGCCGCACCGCTCTAGCGGTGACAACAGGTCACCCAACGCCGCATCCAGGTTGGCAGCAGTTTCGGCACGCTCCATCAGGGTGCCAACAACGGTCTCGGCGACATGGGGAGCAATTCCGCTCACTGCCTCGCTCACAACGAGCGCCAGCGAATACAGATCGCTGGACTCGCCGACGGGCCGACCGCGCGCCTGTTCCGGCGATGCATATCGGACATTTTCTAGAGCGAGCGATGCCTCGGCTACTGGCGCATCTGCGAGTACATCGGCCAGGCCATAATCGCTGATCCGAACCTGCTGGTCCGAAGTGAACAGCACATTACGGGGTGTCAGATTACGATGGATTGCGCCCTGTTCGTGCCCATAATTAATCGCTCGAGCGCACTCGAGCGTCATCACCAATGCTTGGCTTGTCGCCAAACGATGGCCCTCTTCGAGAAGTGCAGCCAGGCTTCCGCCCTCGCACAACTCGGACACGATGTAAGGGCCGCCATGCACGCCCCAGTCGTAAATCTCAACGATGTTTGGGTGGTTCAGCACCGATGCTTGTTCGGCGGCGTCGAGTAGCCGTTCGACAAAGCGGCCATCGTCAGCCAGGGCAGCATCGAACACTTTGAGTGCTACCCACCGGCCTTCCGCCTGATCGAACGCCGAAAAAACGGCCGAAATCACACCTACGCCAACGAGCTCTTCGATCCGATAACGATCGTCAAAGACCCGGTCGACCATCTCGGTCAGCGCAGTGGGATTCATGGCGCAATGATCGTACTTCGCCGCATCGCTCCACGAGTGGCGCTCGCCGTTGCTTCCCTAATCTGTGACGACGGTCATACCGACAGAGGGAGGCTGAACCGGGGACAGATGCTGTGAGTGGCGTACGATTCGGGGGTGGACTTGCCTTCAGCCAGAACGCGCCGACTGATCATCGTTTCGATGTTGGCGGCTGCGGCCGCTCTCTTCGCCGTCGCCGTGGTCATATATCAAGGCAACCCGCGAAGCACCGACCTTCCCGTCGCTATCCAGGCGGTTGGCCCTGAACCAGGTTCAAACGTGCTGAGCCAAACCGATGTGTTTGTCGACCTGGCGGTTGGGTATACCGCTGACATCGACATCAATGGCATCAAGATTCCCGAAGCAGAACTGTTTCGGGTCGAGGGGCTCAACCAGTTGAGCTATGAGCCACGCGAAGGCAAGACTGTTCCCCGCCTTCGCCCCGACCAGAACTGTGTCCGAGTGTTCTACTGGCTGATCGCACAAGGACCCGAGGGCGCGACGCCGTATACCTGGTGCTTCGACGCCAGCTAACAGGCTCGCTCGACATCGGTACCACGTACGTGTCTCACGTCGGCAGCTGACCCGTCTCGAGCAGAACAACGAACATTGTTTCGTCGATCATGGGCACACCGAGATCTTCGGCCTTGGAGATCTTGGACGCACCTGGTGAATCGCCAACTACCAGCGCAAGGGTCTTCTTTGAGATGCTGCCAGGTGACTTTCCACCACGGGACGTAACGGCCTCTTTCGCGCCGTCGCGGCTGAAGTTCTCGAGTGAGCCGGACACCACGACCGTGAGGCCTTCGAGAGTCTGGGGCACATCGACGACTTGAGGGCCCGCAAAATCGACCCCAGAGGCTCGTAACCGTTCAACAATCGCCTGGTTCGTTTCGTTCGCAAAATAGGCCGACACACTCTCGGCGATTATCGGGCCAACCCCATCGACCGCTGCCAAGATCTCGACGTCAGCTTCGAGTAAGCGGTCGAGATGACCAAAGGATTTGGCCAGCAGTTTTGAACCGTTGTCACCCAAGTGCCGAACGTTGAGACCAATAAGTAGCGGGCCGAGGCCGCGACCCTTCGAGACTTCGACCGACGCCTGCATCTTGCGCACGGAAGTTTCACCAAAACCTTCGATCTCGCGCACCCGAGCGAAATCGAGTTCATAGATGCCGGCGATATCGCTGAGCAGGCCGAGCTGAGTGAAGAGCCGGACGGTGCGCTCACCGAAACCTTCGATATCCATCGCCGAGCGTCCCGCGAAATGTTCGATCCAACCATCGCGCTGGCGAGGGCATGACGGGTGCAGGCAATAGTGGGCGGCGTCGCCCTCAGCTCTCGTCAGCCGATGATGGTTTGAACAGTCGCAGTGCGTTGGGAACTGCCACGGTTGCAAACCCTTAGGCCGTTCGGAGAGAACGGGCCCGACCACTTCTGGGATCACATCGCCAGCCTTGCGCACCCATACCGTGTCGCCCGGCCGCACGTCCTTGACCGCCACCTGATCCTCGTTATGCAGCGTCGCCATCTGGACAGTGGAGCCACCAACGAAGACTGGATCGAGCACAGCGAACGGGGTGGCCTTTCCTTTGCCACCGATTGACACCGCTATGTCGAGCAGCTTTGTGGACTTCTCTTCCGGCGGGAACTTGAAGGCAATCGCCCACCGCGGATGATGGCTCGTGACGCCAAGGTCGCGTTGGCGGGCGAGCGAATCAATCTTGGCTACAGCGCCGTCAATCTCGTAGTCGAACTGAGGACGACGATTCTCTGCCGCGATGAAATATCTCTTTACGCCGTCGGCATCGTCGACGACCTTGACCTGATCATTTACCGGAAAACCAAGCTCTGCCAGAAAGTCGAACGTCTCGCTGTGGTGGGCAAATACAGGCCCACCTTCGATCTGTCCCAGCTGATAGGCGAACCACTTCAGGTTCCGCGACGCTGTGACAGCCGGATCTTTCTGCCGCAGCGAACCAGCGGCTGTGTTCCGTGGGTTCGCGTACAGCGCGTGGCCCGAAGCTTGGCGGGCCTCGTTCAGGGTCGCGAAGTCACTCACCGCCATGAACACTTCGCCGCGCACCTCGAGCAGAGCCGGGGCCCCCGCAGGCAAGGTCTTTGGTACATCGCGGATTGTCAAAACATTGGCCGTCACATCTTCACCAACGGTGCCGTTGCCTCTGGTCGCTGCTCGTACCAAATGGCCGTCCTCGTAGCGAGCCGAGATGGCGAGACCGTCAAACTTCATCTCGCACACAAACGGGCCGAGCTCTGCGCCTTCGCCGATTGTGCGCGAAAGCCGAGTGTGCCACTGATCGAATTCAACCGTACTGAAGGCCTTGTCGAGCGACATCATCGGCACATCGTGCTGAACCGGAGCGAAGGTCGCCCCAGCCCCGACCGTCTTGGTGGGCGAGTCGGTGGCTGCAAGATCGGGATACTCGGTTTCGAGCGCTGCGAGCTCACGAACGAGCACGTCGAAATGGGCATCGCTGATCTCTGGTGAGTCGAGAGCGAAATACCGGTCGTTGTGGTGCGTTAACAACGCTCGCAACTCTTCGACTCGCTTCACGGCCTCATCACTCACCTTGCGTACTGTAGGTCTGTCGTCGGTGTCTCGACGGCGAAACGGGTGGTGTGCGCCGCGAACCTTGGCAAGCTGTAAGCGATGCGAACACGAGCGGTTTGGGCACTACGTGCCCTTTGGTTCCTGCTGCCTCTTACTGTCGGGCAAGCTGCCAGCGATGCTATTGCCTCGGCCGATCATGCTGTGCCATTCGTCATGACGGCTGGCCTATGGGTCCTGTGGGCTGCAGGCGTGGTGGCCACGATGGTTCCTGTTCCCGTCACGCTCACCGCACTACGTGTACTCGCCGCGGGGACAATCCCGTTGGCGACATGGGTACTCGTCGATACCGACGCGGCAGCCATTTCGATACTGGCTATTGGTCATGCAGCTGCGTTGGGTCTCGTGGCACTTAATTCGTTGGTCGGTGACCGGTTCGTCGATGGCAGTAGTTACGGCGACGAGCGCCGCATGCTTCTGCGTCCGCCTTCACAGATCGGCTATGTGCTGGCTCCGATTGTTACGGCATTGATAGTCACCGGGGTTGCTGCCGGGCCTCTTTTGCTTGCGGACAAGCAGTGGATCCTTGGCGTCATCGCTATAACGCTTGGTGCCGGTGTGCTTGCTGTCGGGCCACGGGCGCTGAATCAGATGAGCCAGCGTTGGGTCATCTTCGTGCCAACCGGCATGGTCATGCACGACCTGACGGTAATGACAGAACCCGTATTGTTTCGCCGAACAGCTATTGAACGGCTGGGAGCTGCGATCGCTGGGAGCCCGGCCCGCGACTTGTCGAATTCAGCAGCAGGCCTGCTGCTTGAGTGCGAGCTCGTAGACCCGGCACCGCTTGGACTCCGCGATGCTGGCGGTCGCTCCGGCGCCACCCTCACCGACGTGCGGCGGTTCTTGTTCTGCCCAAGCCGCCCTGGCGAATTACTCGACGAAGCCGAGCGTCGTAATATCCCCACCGACTAAACCGCCCGGGACCGC
>Ga0307994_1000857_pt1 | contig 19609 bp, 19 predicted proteins | sample EllFjometagen261_FD_203171 | JGI IMG/M metagenome (GOLD analysis project Ga0307994, IMG submission 203171) | Marine microbial communities from Ellis Fjord, Antarctic Ocean - #261 | ecosystem: Environmental > Aquatic > Marine > Unclassified | place: Southern Ocean | collected 2014-11-02 | reverse complement strand
AGTGCCGCTGTTGCGTACGCTCGCCGACAGTTACCAAACTGACAGGGTGCGAAAACACATACCGCTGCCTACGAGCTGACCGCGTTTGACGTATTTCGAAGGACTTTGTCCCCCACAATGGTTAGCTTGTGTATCCAGCAAGTCACTCTGCGTGCAAATCTTCGCCCACATCGCGTGATAACTCTTGCGTCGTGCGCCACTTGTGGCACACTGTGCCTCGTCAGACACATCTAGCACCAACCGAGGGGCGCTATGAGCACGGTCATTGACCAAACTGAATTGTCGCCGTGTGTCGTCGCCGATCGCGTGCAAATCGACCGATTGCGTTGGTTTCAAGTAAAGCGCTACTTCGAAAGTGGTCTACTAGATCAGCTACCAGCCGAGTTGGGCGATGACCCTTCAGTTGATACGAGCACGTATTTCGGCGTGTATAAGGGCGACGAGATTCACGCCACTGCTCGCATCGTGCGAACTACCAGTGCCTTGCCAATGCTGGAGCATCACGAAATCTACCCAAACATCGTTGAGCTTCTCGAGCAAGCCCAGGGCACTGTCGCCGAGGTTTCACGACTCGCCGTTGGAAGCAAGGCCGCGCATTACAGTGCTCTGGCTCTCTTGAGCCAAGAATTCCTGCGTTTCGGACTGCGCAGTCAGGACGCGACCCTGCTCATCGCTTCAGTCGAGAAGCCTCTCGTGCGCATCTTGAACAGGATCCTTGGTGTACCGCTGCAGGTCATCGGTCCCGCGATCGAAAAGTACGGCGCTTACAACGGCGAGTGTGTGCCAATCTTGATCGACACCGTCGAGTGTCTTGAAAACTTCCAACAGCAAGGCTCACGCCAATGGGCTTTCTTCATGGAAGATCTAGTCATTGACCTGACCTCGATACGTCGACCGCAACTCCAGTCGAACTAGCTATTCGACGAGTCCCAAGTTAGGAAGTCGGCGGCCGTTCGTCGACGAATGCGGTGCGCATCTGACCCAGGCCTTCGATCTCAGAGGTAATGGTCCAACCGGCCTCGATAAACACGCGGGGCCTGCGTCCAACGCCGACGCCGTCTGGTGTGCCGGTAAATATCATGTCGCCGGGCAACAGTTCGACTCGCGCCGACAAGTACTCGATCAACGTGGGCACGTCGAAGATCAGGTGGGATGTGCGCGACTGTTGCAGCACCTGATCATCGCGACGACAACCAATTGCCAGGTCCATTGGATCGCTGACTTCGTCGAGCGTCGTGAGCCACGGCCCTACGGGCGAGAAGTTGCGTAGGCTCTTGGCCAGGCTGAATTGCGCTGGTGAGCTCACCATCTGCAGACGTCGCTCACTTATGTCCTGGCCAACGCAATAGCCAGCGACATGGTCGAACGCGTCGGTCCCTGCGATGTCACGACCGCCTCGACCCATCACCACGACTAACTCGACTTCCCAGTCGACCGTGTCAGCTGGCAGCGATACCACCGCTCCTGGGCCGGCGAGCGACGACGTCCATTTGGTGAACACCATCGGCTGCTCAGGTAGTTCCATACCGGTCTCCTCTGCGTGGTCGGCATAGTTCAGGCCGATAGCGAAGACTTGGACGGGGCGAGTGACGGGTGGGCCCAGGCGAACCAGATCATCCTGCAAGGCAGCCGTCGACAACGCTGCGTTCAGCGCAGGCTGCTCGCTTTCGACCCAAGCTCGCAGCTCGTCGAGCTGCGGAATCAGATCGTCGACGAGCGACGGAAAAGCGTGGGCCGACGCCAGTGCGACATCGAAACCGCCTTGCTCTGTGACCACGCAGGCGCGACCCTCAACGTTTGCCAGCTTCATGACTACCTCGTTCTGCCGCAGCGACAGAGGTGCTCAAGCGAGCACTTCTTTAGAAATGATTGTTTTCATAATCTCAGATGTACCGCCATAAATGGTGCACACCCGGGCATCGACCCAAGCTCGCGAGATCGGATACTCGCTCATGTACCCGTAACCGCCGAACAATTGTAGACATTGATCGGTCACCCGATTCTGCAATTGGGTTCCCCAAAGTTTAGCCATCGCAGCGTCACCTGGCGTCAGCGACTTCTCGTTCAACTTCATCAGACTCTGGTTCATAAATGGCTCGGTAACCGCAACTTCGGTAGCCATCTGGGCAATTTCAAACTTCGTGTTCTGGAATTTGGCCAACGGTTGGCCGAATGCCGTGCGCTCTTTGACGTACTCGGTCGTCCAGCCGAGAGCGGCCTGAGCGACGTACAGACCGTATAAACCAATCGAGAGGCGTTCCTGGGCCAGATTGAAGGACAGATAGTCGAACGCTCGCCCTTGTTCTCCGAGCAAGTTTGCCACTGGCACCCGCACATCGCTGAAGAAGAGTTCCGAGGTGTCAGCAGAGTGCTGGCCGACCTTGTCCAAGTTGCGGCCTCGTTCGAAGCCAGCCATCTCTCGCTCGACGACGAGTAGCGACATGCCACCGTGTCCACCGTCGGAGTCGGTCTTACAGACCACGATGATTAGGTCAGAGTTGATGCCGTTGGTTATGAACGTCTTGGCACCATTCAGCACGTACTCATCGCCGTCGCGGACTGCGCTCGTCGCAACTGATGCCAAGTCAGAGCCTGTGCCAGGTTCAGTCATAGCAATGGCGGTGATGAGCTCACCTGATGCAATCCCGGGCAGCCACCGCTGGGCCTGTTCGGCGTTGCAATACTCGATAAAGTACGGCGTAGTGATGTCGTTGTGCAGCGTCAGGCCTAGCCCGCCACCTCCGATATTGGCCGAGGCGAGTTCGTTGGCGACGATCGCATTGAACCGGAAGTCGTGGGTCCCGCCGCCGCCGTGCTCTTCGGGGATGGCCATGCCTACAAAGCCATGCGCGCCCGCCTTGGCGTACACCTGGCGGTCCATAATCCCGTCACGTTCCCACTGGTCCACGTGGGGTGACATCTCCGCCGCCACAAAAGAGCGGAACGATTGCCGGAACATGTCGTGGGTTTCGTCGTACACCGAGGTGTATGAAGATGCGCTGGTCATTGCCCCAGCGTAGATGTGGACTCTTGCCAGAACGAAGTCAGCCGTTCCTAAGACTCTGGATTATGGCACCGACGGATATGTCAAGCCAGCCAGGTCTTGGACGATGCGGACAACTTGGTAGCTGTAGCCAGCCTCGTTGTCATACCAGACGTAGAGCACACAGCGGCTGCCGTTCACGATCGTTGCCTTGGAATCGACCACGCCGGCACGATTTGAACCCACGAGATCGCTCGACACGATCTCCTCTGAGGACGTGTAGTCGAGTTGGTCTCGTAACGGCGAGTCGACCGACAACCCCCGCAGGTAGCTGTTGATCGATTCACGATCGGCGGCGGTGCCAAGTTCCAGGTTCAAAATAGCCAGCGACACGTTGGGCGTTGGCACCCGAATCGCGTTGCCGGTTAGACGCCCTGCCAGTTCAGGCAGCGCCTTGGCTACTGCGGTGGCGGCACCTGTCTCGGTGATCACCAGGTTCAACGGTGCGCTCCGACCACGCCGGGCCTTCTTGTGGAAGTTGTCGGTCAGGTTCTGATCATTCGTATATGCATGCACTGTTTCAAGGTGGCCGCTCACGACCTCGTACTTGTCGTGCATGGCCTTGAGAACAGGAACGATCGCGTTTGTTGTGCACGATGCGGCGCTTAGGGCTCGGTCGCTATCAGTGATCTCGCCATCATTTACGCCGTAGATAATGTTCTTGATGGCGCCCTTACCCGGCGCGGTCAACAGGACCCGCTGCACGCCTGGCGAGAGCAGATGCTGGCCAAGGCCTTCTTCGTCTCGCCAGATACCGGTGTTGTCGATAACGATCGCGTTGCTGATGCCGTGGGCCGCGTAGTCGACCTCGCTCGGCGAGTTGGCGTAGATCAGCTGGATCGGGTTGCCGTTCGCAATGATCTGGTTCTTCTCGTTGTCTGCCTTGATCGTTCCGCTGAACGGACCATGGACCGAATCACGACGAAGGAGGCTGGCTCGTTTCTCGGCATCACCTGGGCCGCCGGGGCGCAGCACGATGCCGCGGAGCCGGAGCTTGGCGCCGCTGCCGGTTCGTTCGATCAGAATGCGAGCCAGCAGGCGGCCAATACGCCCGAAGCCGTAGAGCACGATGTCTGTTGGCTCGTTCAGTAGTCGTCCAGAGCCCGATGAAATAGATGCGAGCGCCTGGTCGAGGTACTCGTCAATCGATCGCCCTGCACCATCTTGGGAGTAACCAGTCGTGAGCTTGCCTAAATCAAGCCGCGCCGAGTCAAGCGGCCGAGTAACTACCGCTGAAAGCACAGCATGGCTCTCTGCAACCGATAGTTCACTGCTTGTGACTTGGCGCGCATACCGATGCGCTTTCAGAATTGCCGTCGCCGACTCGCGGACAAGTGGCCGGCCATAGATAGACACCACGATGTCTCGGTCTCGATACAACGAGCCGATCATGGGGACCATAGCTTCAGCGAGTTCCTCGCCTTTAAGCCAGGTGTTAAACACATCGTCGTGTGATGGATTCATTCGGGATCAACGCCTTTGTTGGGTGCCCTGCGAGGCCCACACCATAGAGAATCGTCACCCTTATTCAGCGCACATTCGTCAACTCTCTGTTGGGTTCTTGTGTCGTGCGCCTGTGTTGCGGCGAACAATTCGGCAGCCTCTTCGACCCTCCGGGCCCGCTGGCTCGTCTCACCGGATGCACACCGGGAACCCACCGTCGCACCCGACTCTACGTCCTGATTTCTCAACGGACTCTGCACCACCAAGGCTTTGCAGCTCAATTCACCCGGTGATGACCTCGCAGATCTGGCCCATACCGGCCGGCTTGTCGTGCTTGGCCGGTTCGACCAGCTTCCCCCAAGAGGCTGCGGCGGGGACCTCCCGAAAATTGCTGTGCCGCAAATTCCCGCCTGAGGCCATCTAGGCCGTAAGTTTGTGCCCGAAGCGCGTCGCACAAGGAGCCATCATGGCAGCACTAACCGAGTCCGTATCGATCGAGAATCATGGTGCGGTTGCCGTCATCACGGTGAACAATCCACCCGTGAATGCACTGAGTCATCATGTGCGCACGGGCATCGTTGATGGCATGGCAGCTGCTCTGGCCGACGATGCCGTCGCATCCATCGTGCTGATCTGCGATGGGCGCACGTTTATCGCTGGCGCCGACATCACCGAATTCGGCGGCGCAGCGCAGGGTAAGTCGTTGCAAGAAGCCCAGGCGGCGATGGAGAACTCGACCAAGCCGGTCATTGCTGCAATCCATGGCACTGCGCTTGGCGGCGGCCTCGAAACAGCAATGGCAGCGCACTACCGAGTGGGTATTGCTAGTGCAAAGTTCGGACTCCCCGAGGTAAAGCTCGGGTTGCTTCCCGGCGCAGGCGGCACACAGCGCCTCCCCCGTGTTACCGGTGTGGCCAAGGCGCTGCAGATGATGACATCCGGTGATCCCATCGGAGCGGACGAGGCACTCGAATGCGGATTGATCAGCGAGATCGTCGAGGATCTTCAGGCAGGCGCCATTGCATTCGCCGAGAAAGCAGTTGCCGAAGGCTGGCCGCTCGTTCGCATACGTGACTTCGACGAGAAACTCGCCGACGCACGTGACAACCCAGAAATCTTCGACAACTTCCGTGCTGGTATAGCCCGCAAGACTCGTAACTTCCTGGCTCCCGAGTACAACATCCGGTGCATCGAAGCAGCGGTCAATCTGCCGTTTGACGAGGGCATCAAGCGTGAACGCGAGCTCTTCACCGACCTCATGACCGGTACGCAATCAGCTGCTCAGCGGTACTACTTCTTCGCAGAGCGCATGGCGGCCAAGGTGCCCGACGTCCCCAAAGACACACCTCAGATCGAGATCAATAGCGTCGGCATCTTGGGTGCTGGCACCATGGGTGGCGGTATCGCCATGAACTTCGCCAACGCTGGCATCCCGGTGAACATCGTCGAACAGACCGACGAGGCGCTTCAACGCGGTCTCGCCGTCGTTCGTGGCAACTATGAACGCACCGCATCGAAGGGCCGCATCAGCTCCGATGATGTCGAGACGCGTATGGGTCTGATCTCAGGCTCGACCGACATGGGCAACTTCGCTGAATGCGACATGGTCATCGAAGCGGTCTTCGAAGACATGGACCTGAAGAAGTCGATCTTCCGCCAGCTCGATGAGATCTGTAAGCCAGGCGCGTTGTTGGCTTCGAACACGTCCGCACTCGACGTCAACGAGATCGCGTCGGTCACCTCACGACCCGAGAGCGTGATTGGCTTGCACTTCTTCTCCCCCGCCAACGTGATGAAACTTCTCGAAGTTGTGCGAGGCGATGCCTCGTCCAACGAAGTCATTGCGACATCGATGTCGATCGCTAAAAAGATCGGCAAGATCCCGGCACTGGTTGGTGTTTGCAAGGGTTTCGTCGGCAATCGCATGCTAGCTATGCGCCGCATAGAGGCCGACGCCATGAGCCTGGAAGGCGCCACACCTGCACAGGTCGACGATGCGCTGTTCGACTTCGGTTTCCCCATGGGCCCGTTCGCAATGAGCGACCTTGCCGGTCTCGACATTGGCTGGAAGGTCGAAACGTCGACCAGTTCGTCGGTTCGCGAGCTCATGAACGAGAGCGGTCGCAAGGGCCAGAAGAACGGACGCGGCTACTACACCTATGACCCCAAGACCCGGGCCAAGACACCAGACCCCGAGGTCGAACAGCTCATTGCCGACTTCGGCAGCAGCCAGGGCTTCGACCAGAGCACCTTCTCCGAAGAAGAAATTCTGGAACGTTGCCTGCTTCCAATGGTCAACGAAGGCGCCAAAATCCTCGAAGAGGGAATCGCGATCCGCCCCAGCGACATCGACGTGATCTGGATCAACGGCTACGGCTGGCCGGTCTACACCGGTGGCCCCATGTTCTGGGCAGACACTATGGGCTTGGACACTGTCGTCGCCAAAATCAAGAAGTACGGCGAAACACTCGAAGGCGACCACTGGAAGCTGTCGCCACTGCTCGAGAAGCTCGCTGCCGAAGGCAAGACCTTCGCTTCGATGGGCGGCTGAGCCCGTGACCGAGACCGGAACCGAGGCTGGTGAAGAGATCATTGGCTACGACATCGCCAAGGTCGAGGCCTGGGTCGATGAGCACGTCGAGTCACTTGAGCCGCCGTTTGTCTGGACCAAACTCGAAGGCGGTCATTCGAACCTGACCTATCGCATTGATTCGGCCAATGGCGGCCGGTCAGCCGTCATCCGGCGACCGCCCATGGGTGAGCTGTTACCCAAGGCGCATGACATGGGACGTGAGTGGTCCTGTATCGAGGCGCTATGGCCGACCGCTGTTCCGGTTGCTGAGCCCCTTGCGTTCTGCGAGTCACCCGATGTAACCGGTGCTCACTTCTATGTCATGGGTCTGATCGAGGGCAACGCGGTCTACAACGCCGAAGACGTCGAAGCCTGGATTGCTGAGCCTGACCGTCAGACCATGGCCGAGTCCTGGATCGACACCTTGGCGGCATTACATTCACTCGACCCCGACGAGATCGGCTTGAGTGATCTGGGTCGTAAAGAGGACTATATTCTGCGCCAGGTCAAGACCTGGTACCGGTCCTGGAACGCGTCTATTGAATACGCCGAGATCGACAACCCCAAGATCCATGAACTTCATGATCTGCTCGTCGCCACGGTGCCTGACCAGGGGCCGGCGGTGCTCGTGCACGGCGACTACGGAACCCATAATGTGATGGTTGGCAGCGATGCTCGCATAGCAGCTGTGGTCGACTGGGAGATCGCCACGCTTGGCGATCCACTTGCTGATTTCGCCTACTCACTCAACGCCTGGCTGCAAGCCGACGACGATCTTCTCGATACTGCCGATTCGCCGACCTTGGCCGCTGGCTTCCCGGATCGCGAGTTCATCATCAATCGTTATGCCGACAAGACCGGCCGCGACATGGATGACCTGCCGTACTACCAAGCATTCAACCGCTTCAAGACGGCCTGCATCTTGCACGGTGTCTATGCCCGGTATAAGAACGGCCAGAAGGCCATCGAGCCCGAAGACCTCGAACTGCTTCGAGGCCGAGTCGGCAACAGCATCACCAGGGCCGAGGAGGCGCTCGCCGAACTCAAGGGTTAGCGCCGAGGTCTCGCTGACGTTATTTCCTTACGGCAACAGCTCGATCAATAGCCAGAACGGCGGATCACCAACAACCCTTCGCGCCGTGTCAAGGCCGACCGAGCCATAAACACGCGAGTCTGATGGGTCGAGAAAACATGTTTAGGTCGGCCGAACGACTGGCGGAGCGTCGGCGGTCCATGAGTCGGGGCGGATGCCGAAGGCTTCGATGAAACGTTGCCAGCCTGATGCCACTGCCAGCGCTGAGCCGAGCTCCAAGATCTGGTCGTCGCTGAAGTGTTGGCCGAGTTCCTGTTTGAACTCTGGTGTCACGATCGGTGTATCGCTTGTAAGCACGTCTGCAAGTCGCAGCGCCATCACCGTGGCTGGCGACAGGTCGGCACTGTCTGGGCCAGCGCTGTCCAGGCCAGCGCTGTCCAGATCGCCAAGCGCAGCAGCGACCATGTCGTCATTGAGTGTGGTGTCCATCAACGATGAACTTTTGACGCTGCTTCAATGCACGCACTCGTTGCGGTGAGCAAGCCTGATTCGGCACAGCTCGACCATCGCTGGGTCGAGCGATGACTTGTCGGTATAGATAAAGGCTGTCCAGTCCAGGAACATGCGCAGTACCTCGGGCCGTTGCGCAAGTGTCAGGAACAGGTTGTCGTCTTCATAGGCCTTGTCGAACCACACATCGCGGCGATGTGTAAGTTCGTCGGAAAGTTCGGAGACCTCGGCTTTAGGCAGCAGACCATGTTCGTTCGCCACGGCGTTCCTACGCGTTTGCTTTGCTAGCGGCTCTACGGGCGGCTTGTTTGGCTCGGCGCTCATCTCCAAGCCGAGCCAGCTCTTCTCGGTTGTCGTCGCCAACGTGCATGTAGACCGCTCGCCATTCGTCGCTACCCCACTTCAGATCAAGCCTGCGGGTCATCCGAGGTGCGACAGCTGCGGTGACCAACTCGAGCGCAGCTTCGACTGTATAACGCTGCTCGGCGATCTCGCCTGGGCGGCCCATGGGATTGCCCAATGGGAAGTCGACAAATACGAAGCGAGGTACGCCTGCTGTTTCGACGATGTCTTGGGCACTACCTACAACGACCGTAGCTATGCCGGCCTCTTCAAGGTGTCGCGCAACCAGACTCACGGTCTGGTGACATACCGGTCAAAGAGGCACCAGGATCATCGCGTCGACCCCGTCCTCTTTGGCCCAAGCGACGATCTCTTGTGCATCGGCATGGGTCCGACTTTGTGAATACTCGGTCGGAATACCGTAGAAGCGCTCGCTGATACTGCCGATCACGCCGTCGTCTGCCAACGAGTTCAGCGCATCGAGTGGCAAGAAGGTGCCGACATCGTTGGTGTGCGTGGCGTCCTTGTCCCAGGAAAGATCCTTGGTGAACATGGCGTCGGGAGTCGGCGACGACGCTTGGGCGTAGACCTTCTTCGGTGCCGTGAAGACAGCCGGGAAAGTCGTTGTGACGACGCCAACCTTTGCCTTGCTCAGGTCGAGGCCAGTGTCAGACCATTTGACGAACGGTACATCGTCGTAACTCGCCCACTGGTAGGGCTTCCCATAGCCATGGGCGGCGTAATACTCACGCGACTTGTCGATGTAGCTGACAACTCGACGATGGGTCTGCGGTCGATCACTCATGCTGGTAACGCTAGACGCGAGACACTCTCGAAACCAGATTAGCCACTAGCGAAACTTGGGCTCACGCTTCTCGAGGAACGCTTTAGCGCCTTCTCCCATGTTCATTGGGATGAGCACAGCCTGGTGATCTCGTTCCACGTCGAGCTGATCGCTGAACGATCGCGTCGATGAACTTTCGATCGAACTGCGGATCCGCCGCATCGCCTCGCCGGAGGTGGACTTGAGCATGCCAGTCACCCGGGCGACCTCGGCGTCGAGGCCTTCGTCTGGCACCGCGCTGTAGATCATTCCCCATTCCTGGGCCTGTTCGGCGGTGATACGTTCGCCGAGCATGGCGATCGCTCTGGCACGAGCGACACCGACCTTGTGCGGCAGGCTCCATGTTGACCCCAGGTCCGGCACGATGCCGAGTCGCGGGCCGAACGTCGCCACGAAGAATGCCGAACTAGCTGCCACGGCAATGTCGCACGACAGTGCTAGGCCAAGGCCTCCCCCAGCCGCGACACCGTTGATGCGAGCGACGGTCGGGACGGCGCAGTTTTTGATAGCACGCATGGTCGGGTTGAAATGTTGATCCATGCCGTCAGTCACGCTGGCGTCGCCCGATGTCGCCTCACCCTCGGGAGCGGGGCCCACTGTGTTCAGGTCGGCGCCCGAGCAAAACCCTCGGCCGTTTCCTGTGAGGACCACCACGCCGATGCTGGAATCGGACTCGGCTGCCTCGACGGCCGACCGGATGTCGTCCATGAGTTGATTGTTCATCGAGTTCAACGAGTCGGGGCGATCCAGCGTGATTGTCGCCACGCCATCGCTCATAGATATGTTCACTGTTCCATTTGGCATCTGCGGCATATTTCGACGCTAGTGCACAAGTCCGAGCGCTCACCAAGGGCAGAGCGCTCATGGCGGGTCTGACCCCCGGTGCACATGCAGACCTCCGGATGGGATCTGGAGCCACAGAGCTCCGTGCAGTATCTTGCGACTCCACACGCAGCGACGAGTTCAGGGGAACCACTCATGCCAATGGCCATCCACGCCGCAAACGATCCGAGCAAGATCGCAACCGTCATGTTGCAATCGGGCGAGACGCTTACGTATGGCGAGCTCAACGAGCGCAGCATTCAGCTCGCACGATTGCTCGCTGACGCGGGGCTGGTCGAGGGTGACGTCGTCGGATTGTTCATGGAAAACAACATCCGCTACCACGAGATCTATTGGGCCGTAGTGCGGTCCGGCATGTACCTGTGTGCGGTGAATAAGTACTTAACCGCCGAAGAAGCCGCGTACATCGTGAACGACTCGGGTGCCAAGGCTCTGGTCACGTCTGTCGGAGTGGCTGATGCCGCCGGCGCGATGCTGACCGACCTGCAGGACTGCCCTATACGCCTGGTCGCTGACGGGCCGCTGGACGGCTACATCCCCTACGAAGCTGAAGTTGCCAAACACAGCAGCGAACCCCTCGACGCCGAACCGCTCGGTGACTTCATGAATTACTCCTCGGGCACAACGGGCCGCCCGAAAGGCATCAAGCGGCCGTTGAGTGGTAACACCTTTGCCGCCCCTTCAGCGCTCGATGGCCTGATCGGTAGTCTCTACGAGTTCGGCCCCGACACGGTCTATCTGTCCCCTGCTCCGCTGTATCACTCCGCTCCGTTGGCCTTTACAACTGGCGTACACAGCTTGGGCGGCACCATCATCGTGATGGATAAGTTCGACCCGATCGAGGCGCTTCGTGCCATCGAAACACACAAGATCACCCATAGCCAGTGGGTGCCGACGATGTTCATCCGCATGCTGAAACTCGAGGAGACCGACCGGATCCAGTTCGATCTCTCGAGTCACCAGGTCGCCATTCACGCGGCTGCACCATGCCCGATGGATGTCAAGCAACAGATGATCGATTGGTGGGGGCCAATCGTCCATGAGTACTACGGCGGCACCGAGCTCAATGGCATGACGGTCTGCAACAGCGAGCAATGGCTAGCCCACCCCGGCACAGTCGGTGCCCCAATCCTGGGAGCACTTCATATCTGTGACGAGGCCGGTAACGAGCTGCCATCAGGCGAGCCTGGCACGGTCTACTTCGAACGCGACGTGATGCCGTTCGAGTACCACAACGATCCCGAAAAGACCGAAGGCTCAAAACATCCGACGAATCCGCTGTGGACCAAGCTTGGCGATGTCGGCTATCTCGACGACGACGGGTATCTCTTTCTGACCGATCGCGAATCTTTCATGATCATCTCGGGCGGCGTCAACATCTATCCGCAAGAAATCGAGGATGCATTCGCCATGCATCCTCTAGTCGCCGACGTTGCAGTGTTCGGCGTGCCGAACCCAGACACAGGCGAAGAAGTCAAAGCAGTCGTGCAGCTCGCTGACGGCGTCGAAGAAAGTGATGCAGTACGCGGCGAACTACTCGAGTACGGCCGACAGCATCTTGCTCGGTACAAGGTGCCGCGCAGCATCGACTTCGACGCCGAGTTACCTCGTCTCGAAACCGGCAAGTTGTACAAACGTCTGCTGAAAGACCGCTACTGGGGCAACAAGACGAGCCGAATCGTCTGACCTGTCGCCGGCAGAAGTAACTCGCGATCTAGCTGTTCGCTGCGGCGATGACCTGGCCGAAATAATCCAGATGCGCTTCAGCCGAATCAAGGCCCATGTCCATCGACGATGCCGCGAAGTGGCTGCCTCCCAGATCGCGCCACTGGCGTAGCTCGTCGAGCGTCGTCTGGAGATCGCCGGAACGAGTGCGAACCAGTTCGCGTCCATAGTCAGACATGTCACGACCGTTCTCTTGGCCCAGCCGCTCGACTTCGGCCAGAGCCGGGAGCGTGCGCTCGAGGGTGCCGGCAAACATGAAGCCGTCACCCAGCTTTGCGCCACGGCGGAAGGCCGGCGAGCTGAAGCCACCGATCCAGATTGGGATCTGACGCTTTGGCTGGGGCAATACGTTCCCTCGTTCGATGCGATCGAACTCGCCCTGCCAGTCAAGTAGCGGCTCGGACCAAAGTTTGCGCATGAACTCGATCTGCTCATTGGCACGAGCTCCGCGAGTGGCAAAATCCTGACCGAGCGCTTCGTACTCGACGTAGTTCCAGCCGACACCGACGCCCATACGGAACCGCTCGCCCGACAGCAGATCGAGGTCGGCGGCCTGCTTGGCCACCAGCACCGTCTGGCGTTGCGGCAAGATAATTACACCGCTCGCGAACTCAAGCGTCTCGGTCATGCCTGCCAGGTACGAGAACAGCACGAACGGGTCGTGGAAGGGGTCGTTCTCGGTGTACGGGCCCCCGAGTGGCGGCTCGCGATCAGCATGCTGGGCACCAACGACATGGTCATAGGCAAGCAGATAGTCGTAACCGAGTTGTTCGGCGCCTCGTCCAAGCGTGCGGACCGCCTCGGGGTCACCGCCCAGTTCGATCTGTGGGTAAACAAGTCCGAGTTTCATGTTGGTTCCTTATGCCGTCAATGACGGAAGGTCGATTTCGTTGTGCAACCGTTCGCCCGCCATGAACCGTCGCAGATTATCAGCGATGATCGCCCATGCATTCTCTTGGTAGCGGTCCAGTGACACCGCAGCGTGGGGCGACAGGTACAGCCGCGGGACGCTCCAGAGCGGGTCCCCATCCAGCAGCGGCTCGGTGCGCATGACATCGAGCACAGCCGCTCGAAGATGTCCTTCGTTCAACACTTGAACGAGGTCATCTTCGACGACCAACGTGCCGCGGCCGACATTGCAGAAGATTGCATCAGCCTTCATCGTGCGCAGCATCGCCGCGTCAAACAGGTCGCGGGTCGCAGGCGAAGAGGGCAGCGCACACACGACGGCGTCGGCGTTCGGCAGCAGCGATGCCAGGTCCGATGCTGGATGAAGTTCGTCGACATCGGGATCGCTGTCGCCAGCTTGTGCGCTACCTCTGGTTGCGATGACATACATGTCGAAGGCACGCGCCCGACGGGCAACCTCGCGTCCGATGGAGCCCAGCCCGGCGATAACCATCGTGCGGCCCGTCACTTCGGTACCGAAGTCCTCGACCCACGTTTCTTCACGTTGGTGCTGCTCGATGGGCCGGAGGTTCTTCCACACGCCCAGCAAACGAGCCATCACGAACTCAGCGATGCTGGCCGAGGCAACACCGCTAGCGCTGGAAAGCCGGGCTCCCATTCGTGCGAGCTGCTGCTGGTCGATTTGATCGACGCCGGCAGAGATGGTCTGCAACCATTGCAGATCTGGCGACAGCGTCTCAGATTCTGAAGGCAGGTCGAGACCAACGAACACATGGGCCCGTGCCCAGATCGCCTTCGTCGCATCGTTGACTTCGGGTACCTCGATGCCAGCCGGAAGCACGCCGTTGTTCGCCCCTCGTGCCGCTCGGGCATCGCGAGATTCGTTATAGGGCGTGAAGTGGACCTCGACCTCAGCCACGTGTTCGACAAGTAGCCGATGAAGCGAATCGTCGGGCGCGAACGGCGTCGTTACCGCGACGACGAGCGGCTCAGCTGCGGTGCGGCCGAATGGATCATGCATTGCGACGACGTTAGTGAACCGTGCGGCCGGACTTCACTTCTCCCAATGAGGAACCCAGTCTCCGACCAGCCGGTAGTTCAGGTTTGCATCGTCTTCGATGCGCTTGGCGACATGGAGTTCACCGGCGTCTGGGCCGTACCGCTCGATGGCTCTGGTGAAGGCACCGGTTGCTGCGATAGTCATTGGCAGATCGGTCGCCACGTTCTGCATTAGCTCGTTCGTCAGGCGCAGGTCCTTCTCGCACAACGCCAGTGTGAACGATGGGTCATAGTGGCCAGCGAAGATTGATGGAGCGTCGTGACGAGCGACGAAGCTGTCACCGACACTTTCTTTGATCGCGTACCACAGCGTTTCCAGGCTGACGCCGTTCGACATACCGAGCGCAAAGCCTTCCCCAATCGCTGCCGCGTGGATGAACCAGAGCTGGTTCGTGACCAGCTTGACCACGTTCCCGGTACCGAGCGGGCCGCAGCGGATCGTGGTACCCAAATTCTGCAGGATGGATTCTACTCGATCAATGACCGCTTCGTCGCCACCGAGGAACAGCGTCAGTTTTCCCTGACGGGCACCATCTACTGCACCCGTGACTGGGGCATCCATGACCTCGACGCCATCAGGGGCCTGGTCCGCCAGCAAGCGAATCAGGTCACCGCTGTTCGTTGTCAGATCAGCCCAGATAGAACCCGGCTTGAGTGCGGCGAGTAGCCCGTCGGGTCCACTCAAGAGTGCCTCGACAATCGCCGGCGTCGGTAACGAGGTGAACAGCACGTCGGCAGCGCTGGCACAAGCTCGTGTCGAGGTTGCAGCGATGGCGCCGTGTTCTACAACTGGTGCGGAGCGCGCTGGGTCCAAGTCATTGACGATGACTTCATAGCCGGCCTTGGCCAGACGCGCTGCCATGGGTCCGCCCATGTTTCCAAGCCCGACAAAGCCAATAGTTGGCATCTTGTTAGTTGAGGCCACGGCCACGCTCCCTCGGTCTGTCGTCGCTATGACGATCAGTAGAAACGCGACCTTACAACCTGGTTATCGAGTTTTGCCTCGCTTGGCCCAGCGGGCAGTGGCGGTGACGACACCATGTCCGATTCCTTTGCGTATGTCACCGATATCGATGACCGTGCAGGTGCCTGCGTCGATCTCAGTTTGATGTTCTGAACGTCGCTGTCTCTCTGCACCCAGACGTTCGTGCGGTTACACGCCGCCAAGCCATGCGAGGGCGCCATTCGCAGCGGCGACACCCGTGCTGAAGCAAGCTTGCAGCAGGTAGCCACCTGTTGGGGCCTCCCAGTCGAGCATCTCGCCAGCTACGAAGACGCCAGGCTGCCGGATGATCATGTAGCCAGCGTCGATCTCGGACAAGGCAATGCCACCGGCGGTCGATATGGCTCGTTCGATGGGCGCCATGGCATTGATCGTGAGGGGGGCTGCCTTAAGGAGCCCGGCCATGTCCGACGGATCGTTAGGGAGCGTGTTCGACGTTGCCTCTCTCACGAGTGACACGGAAACGGGTGAGATCCCGGCAGAGTTCAACCAACTGGTAACCGAGGCTTTGGCACGCCGCTTCGAGAGCCGGCCGACGAGCACCGACAGATCAAGATCCGGGTGGAGATCCAGTCGTAGCTCGGCCGTTCTGTACGCAGCGAGCTCACGACGGATGGCGGGGCCAAGCGCATAGATTGGACCGCCTTCAAGTCCTGACTCGGTGATGATGCCATCGCCGCGAGCTGTTGCTGTGCCACAGGAGAAGACGGCGTTCTTGATTGGTTGCCCCGCGAACTTCTCACTCAGTGCGCTGGACCAGTCAGCCAACACGCCGCAGTTGGCAGGCTCCAGATCATGCACAGCGATGCCAGCGGTCCGGAACGGCGTCGTCCATCCGCCATCGGAACCTACACGTGGCCAGCTTGCTCCGCCGAGGGCAAAGATCGTGGCGTCAGCCTGGTCGATCCGCAGTGAGCCGTCGGGAGTCTCGAACTCATTGGCGCCGGTGTTGGTCCACCCACTCCAGCGATGGCCTGGCAGGACCTCGACGCCCGCCCCGTTGAGCCGCTGAAGCCAGGCACGCAGCAGCGGCGTCGCTCGGAAGGACTCAGGGAACACCCGATCGCTTGTTCCAAGAAAGGTCGGCTCTCCCAGATCAGCGCTCCAAGAACGAAGGTCGTCAGGCGAGAACGCTCGAATGGCAGCCTCAAGAAAAGGGCGGGCCTCACCGAAGCGGGCCAACATGTCATCGATTGGTTCACCGTGAGTGATGTTGAGGCCGCCGCGGCCAGCAAGCAGAAACTTGCGACCAACGGAACGCTTGTGCTCAAAGACCGTCACTCGTGTGCCAGCAGCAGCCAACCGCTCGGCAGCAATCAGGCCCGCCGGGCCACCACCTACGACGGCTACATATGGCTGGTCGCCAGGCATCGCCGAAACCCTACTGCTGCCAACCCAGCATGGGGTCCCTAGCAGGGTGCCGGGCGCTACCGTTCGGGTCCATGACACTGACCCGTGCTCTCTCCTCTGTTCTGATCGTGGTGCTATTTGCCGTCACCGGCATCTTCGTGATCACCAAGTATTCCGACGCTCAAGAGCAGGGCACCTGCCCGGCCGGCACCGAGTTAGCTGCCGACGGAACAAGCTGTCTCTCCCCTGCCGTCGATGACAATGTCGTGACCACGACGAGTTGCGCCCAAGGTGTGTTGTCCAGCGACGGCACGACATGCATCCTGCCTCGCTCCGACGTTGCACCGGCTTCCGCCGCAGCCGAACTGCTGCAGGCCCCTATCCCCACGTTCACGGGCTAATCGTGATGGCTGCATCACTTACTGACTTAGTCACCGAATATGAGCGCTCGCTTGGCTACACGGCAAGCCTGGTATCGGATCTGTCGCAGGACGAGATCCATTGGCGTTCTGGCGAGGACGCCAGCGCTATCGGCTGGCACCTCGGACATCAAGCGGCTGTCGCCCACTTCATGGTTCGAAACCTGACATCAGCCGAGGCACCTATCGACGCAGAACTTGACTCGCTGATGGACTCTGCGACAGCCGAACGAGACCGAGGCGACCTGCCCGACGTTGACCGACTTGAGAACTACCGCGCAACGGTGGCCGAGCGGGTGCGCTTCAACGTCGGCAAGATCGATAGCGGCAACGTCGGCGCGCCAACCCAGCTTCGGGTCATAGCGCACAGCCTTCTCGTTGCGGTGATCAATCACGAATACCAGCACAGCAAATGGATCGGCGAGGTACGCGCCAAAGTACACGGCAGGGACATGCCCGAGGACCCCGCATCAAAGTTCCTGACGATGCTCGACGGCTATCAGGTCATCGGCGTCTAGGGCAACGGTCCAGCCATTAGGACCCTGCTAAAAACATGCACTTCGATGGAGCGCCTAGCCGAAGCCAGAACGACGTGCCACACGATCTAAATGACCGTTCAGCTTGAGTGAGCTACTTGGTACATGTTGCAAGCTGACGCATGCGGGTGCAGCCGAGCCGGAGCTGACTATTTAGGGGCGAAGCGTTGGCCGCCGTCGAGGCGGATGGTGTCGCCATTCATCATGGGGTTCTCGATGATGGCGACGGCGAGTCGTCCGTATTCGTCAGGTCGGCCCATGCGGCGCGGAAACGCAGCGTCCTTGGTCATGTTCGCGGCTCGGTCTTCGGTGACCCGAGCAGTGAGCCCAGTCTCGAACAGACTTGGTGCAATGGTGTTGACCCGGATGCCGAGTGAACCGAGATCACGAGCCATGGTAAGCGTCATGCCAGCGACGGCGGCCTTACTGGCTGTGTAGGCGATCTGACCAATCTGGCCTTCGAACGCAGCGATCGATGCGGTATTGATCATGACACCACGTTCCTCGTCTTCGTTGGGCACGTTCTTGCTCATATGCCAAGCCGACAGCCGGTTCACATTGAACGTGGCGATCAGATTCAGGTCAATCACGGATTGGAAGTCTGCGAGTGGATACGGGCCGGTCTTGGAGACGGTGCGTCCGGCCTTGCCACCACCTGGTGTGTTCACCAGTGCATCAAGACCACCGAGGGTTTCGACGACCTCGTTGATGACCAGTTCGGTGCCTTCGTAGTCGAGCACGTTCACCGGGTGCCATGACCCACCGAGTTCCGCTGCTACTTCAGCACCAGCGGACTCTTCGCGGTCGACGATGGCGACTTTGCCGCCGCCAGCCACGATCCGGAGGGCGCTTGCACGGCACATTCCGGAAGCACCGCCAACCATCATTGCCCGCAGGCCCTGTAGTTGCAAGGCTGTCTCCTCAGACTCGTTCAATGATGATGGCCGGGGCCATGCCGCCAGCTGCACACATTGTGACGAGGCCGACCTGCTTGTCGGTTCGTTCCAACTCGTCCAGGATCGTGCCGATCAGCACTGCGCCGGTTGCGCCGATGGGATGGCCTAGTGCAATGGCAGCGCCGTTGACGTTGACCTTGCTGCGGTCGACATCTAGGTCACGCTGGAACTTCTCGGACACAACAGCGAACGCCTCGTTGATCTCGATCAGGTCGATGTCGTTCAGGGTCATGCCGGCCTTGGCCATGGCCTTACGTGCGGCTGGCACCGGAGCGTTCAGCATCAATGTCGGGTCGTCTCCCATATTGACAGCGGCTACAACTCGGGCTCGGGCCTTCATGCCATGTGCCTTGGCGTACGCGGCGCTGGCCATCAGGATCGCAGCCGCGCCATCGACGACACCAGACGAGTTGCCTGCGTGATGCACATGCTCTATCTCAAGGCCAGGGAACTTGCGTTGGATTTGCTCGGCGAGCGTGGGACCGCCTTCCCACGCAGGTGCTTCGCCGAACGCCACGAACGAGGGCTTCAGGCCTGCAAGCGTTTCGTAGGTCGTGCCCGGCCGTGGGTACTCCTCGCGGTCCAGGAGCAGCCCACCGTTGTTGTCGAACACCGGGATGAGCGAGCGGTCAAAGCGGCCTTCCTTGATAGCGATCGCAGCCCGGCGCTGGGACTCGGCCGCAAGTTCATCGAGTGCCTGGCGAGAGATGTTCTCCATGGTGGCGATGGCATCCGCGCATACGCCTTGATGGCTTTGTGGGTGCAGCGCATCTAGATGCGCGTTGCCCCGATGCATGCCACCCGACGGGTTGTGGCCGTTGCGCTCACTGGCTGACATCATCTCGGTTCCGCCAGCAACAACGAGGTCTTCCATACCCGACGCGACTTTGGCTGCCGCGAAGTTGGTGGCGCTGATGCCCGAACCGCAGAAGCGATCGAGCGTTACGCCGCTGGCTCGCTGATCCCAGCCGGCGTCGAGCGCTGCCATACGACCAAGGTCGCCACCCTGGTCTCCGGATTGG
>Ga0307994_1000852_pt1 | contig 19680 bp, 17 predicted proteins | sample EllFjometagen261_FD_203171 | JGI IMG/M metagenome (GOLD analysis project Ga0307994, IMG submission 203171) | Marine microbial communities from Ellis Fjord, Antarctic Ocean - #261 | ecosystem: Environmental > Aquatic > Marine > Unclassified | place: Southern Ocean | collected 2014-11-02 | reverse complement strand
TATTTCGCGTCATGCGGCGGCGTACGAGCCGGTCCAGGGAATGTATGTACTTGGGGTTTGTGTCGCCCCTCCGACACCACCAGTAACCCTCGGGTCAACCGAGAGTTGCGCCCGATGGTCCTCATGGTCGTAGAGAATCTCGAGTTGAGCGGCCTCGTAGGCTCGGCGGCTATCTTCCGGCGATGCGTTCGTCAGGAGTGCGACCGCGCAAGTGATGTTGCTTATGACTTCTCGGATCTCCTCTTGGGTCATGCCGCGGCCGGTTGCGAGCCGTCGGAGTCGGATCTCGGCTCTTTTGGGTTTAGTCCTGATCCGCTCGATGGGCTGGGCGAATCCGGCGATGGTGTCAGTGTCGTTGGTGGTTTCGCAGGCGATTTCGAGTGTGCGGATGCGTTTGTCGCAGTCTTTGATGGTCCGTCGGGCCTCGAGTAGTTCGCCGCCATTCGGTTCGCCCTGTTCGGCGGCAGCGAGGCTTCTGGCTATTTCGTCGAGGTGGTCGTCGTTGAAGAGCTGCCCGAGCCAACTGTCGACAGCGGGTAGGAGATGATCCTCGCGAACTGACAACGACCTCAGATGATCGATTGCTGGATATTCGTCCTTCTAGGGCACCGATACTGCAGCCGGCCGCGTGCGGCGCTGGCGACGAGTTCTCGACCGCAAGCGTTGCGGACGACCATGCCCGTGAGCATGTAGCTGTGGTTGCGGCCGCGTTTCGGGGTAGATGCGCTGGAGCCGGCGGCGAAGATGTCTTGTACGGTTTGCCACACGCCTTTCGAGACGAGAGCGGCATGTGTTGGCTCTAGCGACCGCTGCCATTGTTCTTAAGGATTCCAGCGTTGCTTGGTAATGTGTCCCGCTGCGATGTCGCCAATGTCGAGCAGAACCTCGTTCTTTGCGTTGGCGGGCCCACGCCTAAGAGTCGGTCTAGCGCTAATCCTGAGAATCGCCGGGACCGCGCTCTGACCCCAGGCGCGATTGCCCGATTGTCGGTGGCGGGCAGGGTCCGCAGCTGAGGTGGAGGAAATGTCCGGCGTTGTCGAGTCTGTGTCCATGAATGCGTCGCAACCGGCGATGATGGGGCTCGACTCGGTCGAACCCCTTTTCGGGGATCACAGCGCACTGAACAAATGCGATCTCGCGGAGGTCAGGACTAGAGGCTGGGCGTCAGGCATGGGCGGACGGGACCCAGGAGTCGGATCGGTAGCTGCTCCGATTCGGCGCAGAGAGTTGTTCGTGATCACGGTCTTCGGTCCAGAGCTCCGGTTGCAGGGGGCCGACGGAGAAAAGCTTGGTCGTCTCCTCTTGGGCGTGGTCCAAGATTTGAAGGCATCGTGATCGGGAGCCGATGACCGGTCGAGGTGTCGGAGTTGCTTGACTCCAGAACACAGCACGCGGTGGTTGACGTCCGATACACCGGTAGTAGCGACAGGGCCACATCCATCGTTCGGTAACCCTCCCACTTGGGCTGCTTGACATGGGAAGTTCAGCGGCGCTGCCGAATAGATCGGCGGAACTGGTGCTCGTCAGCAGCTCAGGTATCCGCGCCACGATTGGCGCGTAGCAGTTGGAGTGCGATGGTTGGCGCAACGTGTCGGGGCTAGAAGGATGGTTGGCTTCTTGACTCGCAGACAGCCGTGCATCTAGGGGGTCTGGCTTCAGATGGTCCATTTGCCAGCTAGACCCCTACCGCTAATTGGGGCGTCCGCTGCGAACGCTCATCATCTTTTCAACATTGAAATAAAGAGTATCGGCGCCGTTGGGCAGGTTTCTTGGGACGGGTCTTGGCCATTGAATTGGTCCTAGACGACAACTATGGAATACTGTCTCAACATAGGGACGGTGGATCGAAGTTGTGGCCGTCCCTTGTAGTAACCACAGTTCGATGGTCCCTCCTGCGGACTTGGTTACTCGATGAGCACTGGGGTTCTTGGAGAGCAAAATGGCAATCAGGCTCCAAGAGTCCCGGGCGATCGACCGTTACGCCCCGTTTCTGAAGTCCACCGATAGGTGCCGGTTTAGGAAAGTCCGGGTTACTGGGTGCATTGACTGTCTCGGACTGTCTGTGTCGGTCATACTTACTGGGTGACGTCTTCTGCATCGCTGCGATGGGGCGCCCAGTCGCCGGACGGAGTGCGAGAGGCTCGGGAACGGATTTTGGACGGGGCCGAGGCTTGCCTTGCTCGCGAAGGCTATTCGAGGGTGACGATGGAAGCAGTGGCTGCTGACGCGAAGATCTCGCGGGCCACGTTGTATCGGTACTTCTCGGATCGTGACGAGGTGTTCTCCGGTGTTGTCATTCGTTCGACCGCTCGGTATCTGGACCGGGTCCGGTTTCGAGTCGAATCTCAGCCCGATCTGGGGGCAGCGATTATTGAATACGTCCGGTTGAGCTTGAGTGCCGCGGAGCGTGACCCGATGATCGCCGCACTGTTCACTGGCGATGAGCGTCGGGGTGCAGGCGGGGTGATTGCGGAGTCATCGATTGCTGTGTTTGAGATGGCCACGGAGTTCTTTCGTCCGCTGTTCACCATGCACGCTGCACAGGTAAGGCCCGAGACAACGGTCGAGGACGCGGGGGAGTGGATCACGCGTGTTGTGTTGAGCTTGGTAAGTGTTGCGGGGCCTAAGCGGCGGAGCGGCTTGGCTCTCGACAAGTATCTGACCTGCTATCTGGTACCGGCGATCGTGGTAGCGCCTCCTGACTAGATAGTTGGTTCGGTGTCGGCTGTGGTGGCGAAGGGCTCAGGTTGCAGGCTTCGACAACTCTGCGGCGACGTGGAGATACTCAATCCGTCTGTGCGGTTGGCCATGAATCTCATGACCTGCTTCTTTCCTTGCGCCCGATCGGGCGGGCCCTTCGCAGGATTTGACGTGCCGAGTCCTTATAAGACAATGTAACCGTGATGTATCAATGTGGCCCAGTTCGTAGAGATGCTGCGTTTACTCTCGAGGAGTCGACTCAGAGACACGAGGTTCCCGTCGGGTGCCGTCTTTCAACTGCCGAGGTGTTGTGATGGCATCGTTCTCGTTGAGCGGAGCCTTTGCCTCGCTTCAGTACCGCGACTATCGGCTGCTGTGGTCAGGGTCGTTGCTGGCCACCACCGCGTTCATGATGGCGTTCATGCTCGTGCCGAGCGTCGCGTTCGAGATTACCGGCAGTAACACGGCCGCTGGTCTGGCCCAGATGGGGTCAGGGCTGGGCATGTTTTTCGTCTCACCGATCGGTGGCGTAATTGCCGACCGGTTACGTAAGAAGCCGCTCGTGTTCGTCGGCCAAGCGGTACCAGGTATCGTGATTCTTGCCACCGGCCTGTTGATCGTAAGTGACATGATCACGATTGCCTTGCTGACTATCGGTACCCTCATCATGGGCCTGGGTTTCGCCTTTATGACACCAGCCCGCCAAGCTTGGGTTGGGGATCTGGTCCCGAAAGAATCGCTACCCAACGCCGTCGCTCTCCAGCAGATCGCGTTCAATATTGCGCAGGTAGCGGCGCCGCTATGCATCGCAATCCTGGTCGGGACCTGGTTTGGAATCGGTGGAACATACCTCTTCATGGCGTCGCTGTTCGTCATCGTCTTGCCCCTGACGGCACGGCTGCCAAACACGCCGCCAGCAGCAAAAGAAGCCCGTTCGATCCGATCCGAGCTGGTGGCCGGCGTTGGCTACGTCTGGGGTCAGCCGTCGCTGCGAACGCTATGGCTCGGCTTCGTCGGATTGGTGATCTGCGGCTTCGCCTTCCAGACCCTGCTACCCGGCTTGTTAAACGAACTCGGCCGACCGACTACCGACATCGGCGTGATCTTTCTAACCCTCGCTCTAGCCGGCCTAGTCGTCAACCTTCCGCTCGCCGCCATGATCGGCACCCGATGGGCATGGCCCGCACTCATTGGCATGGGATTCACGATGGCACTCGGCCTGGTCTTGTTCTCCATCGCTCCTACCTACGGACTCCTCCTCGCCGCAGGAATCCCCTTTGGTATAGGCCGCTCAGGATTCATGTTGGTCGACAACGCACTACTGATGTCGAACACCAACCCCGCCTACTACGGCCGAGTCATGTCGCTAACAATGATGGGCTACGGCTCACAAGCACTACTCGCACCCATCTGGGGGATTCTGGCCGACACCATCGGCGTTCGAGTGACTCTTGCCATCGTCGGTATCGCAGCCGCAGTTATCACGACACTCATTGGCCTGAGCTGGCAGCGCAACCGACCCGCTATGCGGGCCGCAACTAGCACCGATGACTCGACCGCGAAAACTGCTGACGAACCATCAACCGAAACACTTGCCGGTTCGACCCGTTCACCCGCCCCCATGAAGGCCAACCAAGAAGGACCCGGAATCGACACAGCAGCCGACTGAGCGTCGTTCAGCCCTCAAATTCGTTTTCCTTTCAGCTCGAGTGGCAACGAGAACCATCAACTGACACCCAACACAGTCCCGACTCGCCATCGAAGACGCTTTAGATGCGGGCCTCGACGGCAGGATCTTGCCTTTTGATGTACGTTCGGACTTCGGTCCCGCCTACGGACCTGGCTAGAGCTCACAGCCGTACTTTAGCCCACAGCCGCGCTTTTTTCGGCGGAGCTAAGGGATGGCATGACAACGTCGCGGAGCGATTCCATTGGTCAAATAAGTCGTCCTAAACATCGAACATCGGGCGGTTCAGGCATTGGCTTCTCTAACGCTGCAATGAGCTGCTCGTCGATCTTTGATCGCTCCCGGCGCCAATGCATGCGCCGGACTCAGACGGGCGCTCGTCAGTCGGCACGCCTGGTTATCGAGCCTGCCCAACGCTGCCTTAGCCACTGCATCGCGCCAGATACGTGGCGCGAGCGCGACCGGATGCGGTCGATATCGGTCGGGTCTGAGGCGGTCCAGGTAGGTGGCACGGTGATTCGAAAGCGCCGATTCCGGCTTGGGAGCTGCAGTCGATGAGGAGTTCGACGAGGTCCAGGGTCGGACCTTTTGAGTGGGAGCGCCGTGATCGATGATGGTGGTCGGGTCGCCATCTCGCAACGCGCACGTGCCGCCATAAGACAGCCCGGCGACAACTGCGATGTAGCAGCCTGACGAGCGCATCTGTTTGTTGCAGCGTTGCCAGCTCGTTAGGCGCCGATCATGATCAGGTCGTCGTTGTCTTTGGTGCTGATCGAGAAGTGCTGCTGAAGTGCTTCGGGTCAAAATTGTGTTGTTCCCATTGCATGTGATTGGTCAAGCTGAGGCTGGTTGGGCGCTGCTATTGAGGGTCCTATGGACCTCGGCGAGACAGCACCTACCGCTCGGGTTTAGGTGCTCACATGCACACAGGTTGTCGGCAACGGCTGCCTTGATGTCGGCTTTGATCTGGCTGACACCGTTGTTCGCAGCGAGGTCCTCGCCGAGTGCGTCTGCAGTGTGGGCGAAACAGAAGCACACCGGGGTCGCCTTGTCTGTGGCCTTCAGGCCCACTTGGGTGATCACCGAGTCGGTATGGACCGTGTCTTGGTCGAGATGATAGACAACATCGCAGTCTTCGTTGGCGCAGTACTGCCATTCACTATCGACTGCGTCGGCTACGTGAGGGCGCACCGGTGCGGTGCCGACGATCGGGCCGACGTGGCCACACCCTGGGCACGGTTGGGCATCGGTGTCGTTCGTGCTGCAACAGCTGCTCATCAGGAATCGTCTTCATCTCGGAGCGCGGGGGTCGGAGACATGACCGTGTCGTGCGGGAGTGACAAGGGATTGTGGTCTAGTCCTGGCTCTTCAACGGTGTCTGTTGTTCGATGGTGCCGGGCAATCGCCGACCTTGGCTTGTCACTCATGACACCGATGGTAAACCTTCTCCTATAGCAGAAGGTCAAGGGATAGGCTCGACTCATGCTGATTGGACAACTTGCTGATGCCCTCGGCATCCCAACACGCACCGTTCGGTTCTACGAGCGCAAGGGCCTGCTACCGGACCCCGAACGAGCGGAGAACGGCTACCGCGTCTACGAAGACACCACCCTGGCCAGGCTCCGATTTATCCGTACCGCACAAGCCGCCGGACTTACCCTGGCAGAGATAGCGAGCATCATTCACGTCCGAGACGACGGCACCGCCCCATGCAGCCATGTCGATTCTCTCCTCGAAACCAAACTCGCTGAAGTCCGGAAACGGCGACAACAGCTGGGCGCCCTCGAAACGGAACTCTCAGAGCTGCTCGCTCGCAGCAGACAGCTCGACCCAGCGGACTGCACTGCCGGCGAGATCTGCCACATCTTCTCGTTAAGCGGCCAACTCTGACGCATCCTCCAATTGTCATTGGTGAACCAGGCCCGGTACTGAAGTGCCGGGCAGAACAAGGTGTGCGGCTTCCGGCTGCCAAACCCGATCCCAGTGTTTGATCGACGCTGTTGCATCCTTGAGTCGTTCCACAGTCGCTTTCTGTCCGATTGAGACGCCGACGACAGCTCCGAAAATCAGTGTGACCAGGGCACCAGCGGCTACGGCGCAACGGTCGCCTGAACCGATGACCGAGAGCGCCGACCTGGCACGACGCCAAAGTTTTGTTGTTGGTCAGGCAGACGGGGCTTTGGTCGAGAATCTGGGTGGGTTATGAGCGGCATGGCGTGCCGGTGGCCCCCCGATGGCGCCGCTGACGTATCATCAGTCTCCTTACGTTAGATCACCGGATGTGGGCCGTTGGCGCTCAAGACGGTCGACCTGGTTAGGCGGATCTGTGTCGCAGTGGCAAATTTGGATCGATCGTGGCGGCACGTTCACTGACCTCGTGGCGCGCCGTCCCGACGGTTCGCTCGTAACCCACAAACTCCTGTCGGAGAACCCTGAGCGTTACTTCGACGCTGCGGTCCAAGGGATCCGAGACCTGTTGGGCCTGGATCCGGGCGCCCCGATCCCGCCAGGAACGGTCCACGATGTGAAGATGGGCACGACGGTCGCCACCAATGCTCTGCTCGAGCGCAAGGGCGATCGCACGCTGCTGGCCATCACCTCAGGCTTTGCCGACGCGCTGCGGATCGGCTATCAGAACCGGCCGAAGCTCTTTGCCCTCGACATCCAGCTACCCGAACTACTGCACGAGTCCGTGGCCGAGATCCCCGAACGCGTTGGGGCTCGTGGCGAGGTGGTGCGGCCTCTAGACGAAACTGTCACCCGCCAGCGCCTCACCGCGGCCTACAACACCGGCATCAGGTCGGTGGCCATCGTGCTCATGCACGGGTACCGGCATCATCAACACGAACTGCGGGTCGCGGACATTGCCCGCGACATCGGATTCCGTCAGATTTCTGTGTCTCACAAAACCATCCCACTCATGAAGATGATCAGTCGGGGTGACACCACCGTTGTAGATGCCTACCTGTCGCCAATCCTGCGTCGCTACGTCGATCAAGTGGATGCCGAACTCACTCCTGGGGGACAGGGCGGTAGCGGGCAGGGCGGCCCCAAACTCATGTTCATGCAATCGAACGGCGGCTTGGTCGACGCTCACCTGTTCCAGGGCAAGGATGCGGTTCTCTCGGGCCCTGCGGGTGGAGTGGTGGGTATGGCCCGAACCGCGACAGAAGCTGGCTTTGATCGAGTGATCGGGTTCGACATGGGTGGCACGTCGACCGATGTGTCGCACTACAACGGTGAATACGAACGGAGTCAGGAGACGATTGTCGCCGGGATCCGTCTCCGGGCACCGATGATGAATATCCACACAGTGGCGGCCGGGGGCGGGTCGATTCTGCACTTTGATGGAACCCGATACAGGGTCGGGCCCGATAGCGCGGGCGCCAACCCGGGACCGGCGAGCTATGGACGAGGAGGCCCGCTGACCGTCACCGATGCCAACGTGATGTTAGGCAAGCTTCAACCCCAGCACTTCCCGGCAGTCTTTGGGTCTGACGGCACAACCCCGCTCGACGCGGATGCGGTGCGGTGGCGCTTCGGCGAACTCGCCGCCGAGATCGGCGAAGCGACTGGCACTGCGGCGCCTGCTCCCGAGGAGGTCGCCGAGGGATTCTTGCGGATCGCGGTCGAGAACATGGCGAATGCGATTAAGAAGATCTCGGTCGAACGAGGCTATGACGTGAGTGGCTACACCCTCAACACTTTCGGAGGCGCAGGAGGCCAACATGCCTGTCTGGTGGCTGACAGCCTAGGGATGAACCGTGTCCTGCTCCATCCGTTTGCCGGAGTCTTGTCGGCGTACGGCATGGGTCTGGCCGAGATTAGATCAATCCGTGAACGACAGGTCGAACTCGCTCTTGACGACACTGGCCGGGCCGCCTTCGAGCTGGCCCTCGTCGAACTCGCGGCCGTCGTCGGCGACGATCTCATGGCTCAAGACGTGCCCGCAGAACGGGTCAGCCTCATTCACCGGGTGCACCTACGTTATGCGGGGAGCGACACAGCGTTGCCTATCGACCCCGGTTTAGATGTCTCGATCATGGTCGAGCGCTTCGAGCGAGTGCATCAGCAGCGTTTCGGCTACATAGCACCAGGCCGAGACCTGGTGATCGAGGGTGTGTCGGTGGAAGGAGTAGGGGTCGGCGAGGATCAGGTTGACGCCAGCGCGTGGTCGGCCCCTGACGCAGGGCTGGCTCGGGATCCTGTCGATGCGATCAGCGTCTATACCGGTGGCAAGATGCAACATGCGTCAGTGTTTCGACGCGAGGCGCTGGGCTCCGGACAGCCAATCACCGGGCCAGCGATCATCACCGAGCAGATCGGCACGATCGTGGTCGAGCCGGGATGGCAGGCCGAGGTCAGCGACCGGGGTGATTGTGTCCTGAGTCGGGTCGTCGCCCGTCCGCCACGCGAAGCGGTAGGGACTGACGCTGACCCGGTGATGCTCGAGGTGTTCAATAACCTGTTTATGAATATCGCCGAGCAGATGGGCGCAACGCTGGCCAACACCGCGTACTCGGTGAACATCAAGGAGCGTTATGACTTCTCGTGTGCGATCTTTGCGCCCGACGGGAGCCTCGTGGCTAACGCTCCTCATGTGCCGGTGCACCTCGGGTCGATGGGCGCCTCGATCAAGACGATCATCCGTGAGAATCAAGGGAGGATGAAACCGGGTGATTCCTATGCCATTAACGCGCCTTACAACGGCGGAACCCATTTGCCCGACGTCACGGTGATCAACCCGGTGTTCGACCACGCGGGGAACGAGATTTTGTTCTACGTCGCATCGCGGGGCCATCACGCCGACATCGGTGGTCGGACACCTGGGTCGTCGCCGCCCGACAGCACATCCATTCACGAGGAAGGGGTCCTGATCGACAACTTCCTCATGGTCGAACACGGTGTGTTGCGCGAGGAGGCCACGAGAGAACTCCTGCTCTCAGGGCAGTATCCGTGTCGAAACGTCGATCAGAACCTGGCTGACCTCGAGGCCCAGATCGCGGCGAACAATGTCGGAGTCGCCCAGGTGCTTGCCATGGTCGAGAGGTTCGGGCTCGACGTCGTACACGCCTACATGCAACACGTACAAGACAACGCTGCCGAATCGGTGAGACAGGTGCTGGCCACCACCACTGGCGGCCATTTCGTCTATCCGATGGACAACGGCTGCCAAGTCGAGGTGGATATCAAGGTCGACCAGGTGAAACGTGAGGCCGTCATCGACTTCACAGGAACCTCGCCCCAGTTCCATGGCAACTACAACGCCCCCACTGCGGTGTGCTTGGCCGCGGTGCTGTACGTGTTCCGTTGCCTCGTCGACGACGACATCCCACTGAACGAGGGTTGCCTCGAGCCGCTGCGGGTGATCGTGCCGCCGCGCTCGATCCTCTCGCCCGAATATCCAGCTGCTGTCATTGCCGGCAACACCGAAGTGAGCCAGTGCGTGACCGATGCTCTGTTCGGAGCCCTTGGCGTGTTGGCCTCTTCACAAGGCACGGTCAACAACACTGTCTACGGCAACGACCAATACCAGAACTACGAGACCATTTGTGGCGGTACGGGTGCGGGACCTGGTCACGCCGGCACAAGCGCTGTCCACAGCCACATGACCAATACCCGACTTACCGACCCAGAAATACTCGAGTGGCGGTTTCCCCTACGGGTCGACAGCTTCTCCATCAGGCCCAATTCAGGTGGACAAGGCGCCTACCCAGGCGGAGACGGCATCGTTCGAGAGTTGACATTCCTCGAGCCAATGACGCTGACCCTGCTTGGAAGCCACCGTCTCACCGACCCGTATGGTCTGGCCGGTGGAGGAAGCGGCGCACGAGGGCACGACTTCATCCGCCGGGCCAATGGCCGAGTCGATGAGCTTGGAGGCACTGATGAGGCCGAGCTGGGTGCGGGTGACACATTTGTGCAGGAGACTCCCGGCGGAGGGGCCTACGGATGACGTTCGCGTCCGTTCGAAGCCGTTTAGAAGACCAGGCGGCCGAGGCTTTCGGCGACCACTGCTGGCTTTTCTTGCCCTTCGACCTCGACCTTGACCTCGTTCATGATTTCGATCATGCCACCCTTGATCTCCGCCCGCTTGAGTGTGCTTAAGCTGCGGATCCTTACGCCGACAGGCACCGGTGAAGGGAATCGCACCTTGTCGAAGCCGTAGTTGATCCCAAGCTTCTGTCCTTCGAGTGCCGGACCAGGGACTGCGTCGGTGCGCGGCAGGTGTCCCATGATCGACAATGTCAGGTGACCGTGGGCGATGGGGGCCCCAAATGGGCCTGCGGTCGCTCGATCCACATCGATATGGATCCACTGCTGGTCCAGGGTGACATCGGCGAAGGCCTGGATCCGGTCTTGGGTCATCTCGAGCCAATCCGTCGGGGGAGTGGACTCACCAATTCGACCCTGAAGAGTCTCGAGGGCGGCGTTCATGTTCTGTTCGGATGTAGTCATTTGATGCCTCCTGGCGGAATCTCTCACCTTAGGACGCCCGACTCAATCACTCATTACCCGCCTATGGGCGAAGCGCAACGTCTACGAGTTCTCGTTACTATCTAGTCGACCGAAGAAGATGGCCTTTGGGCCACAACCAAGACCTCAGAGATCCCGAAGGCGGAACAATGGCGGGAAACATCGATGAGGTCATTGCCGATCTCGAAGGGATCGTCGCTGATTGCCTAGATCGCTCTGATCGCGCTGGCTACTTCGCTGCGATGTATCTGGCTGTCACCAGGCAAATCAAGGCAGCTGTTGATGGGGGCAAGTTTGAAGACGGGCCGCGTATGGCTGCTCTCGATCAGATATTCGCCCAGCGCTACATCGACGCATTTCGTACGAACCAGGCTGGTGGAGCGCCGAGTCGTGCCTGGACGGTGTCGTTTCTTGGAGCGACGAAGCGCCGTCGGATCATCGTCCAGCAGTTGCTCGCTGGCATGAACGCACACATCAACCTGGACTTGGGTATCGCTGCGGCCACTGTGGCTCCAGGTGATCAACTTGACTCGTTACTCGTCGACTTCAACACCATCAACACGGTGCTGGCGAGTATGACGAAGCGGTTCACGACAGAGGTCGGTCGAGTCTCACCATGGATCGGCTTACTGAACCGCATCGGCGGCAAGGCCGAGCAGGAAATCATCCGTTTCAGCATCGATGTTGCTCGTCACGAGTCGTGGAAGCTGGCAAGCCAGCTTGCCCCGCTACCTCAAGGGCAGTGGCAGCCGGTGATTGACCGACGCGATCGCTCCACAGCGGACCTGGGTCACGCCATCTTGTCTCCTGGCGTGCTGCTCTCGGCCGGGTTGTGGGTGATCCGTTTACGAGAGTCAAACAATGTCGCCGAGGTCATGACCGAACTCGGCCGACTCGGGCCGGAGTAGCCAAGTGGTGATGGTGTTTGCAATCGCCTGGGGCGCCGTTGTCCAGGCAGGGATTGGGGTCTGATCGAGAATGCTGAGCTGCGCCCGGTGGAAGTAGGGGGCTGGTGTAGTACTCCGCCGAACCTTACGAGGTGCCCCTGAGATGTGACCCTTCGCCGATGCCCAGCGGCGCGCTCTGCCCGCCAGCTCGGGCCTTTCCCACCACGTCACGCAGTGTGAATGGAGCGTTGAGCTCCGCTGCCGTTGAGTCTGGGTTCAGCTCACCGACGCGGACGTACGTGCCGCGATCGGCTGCGATGCGGAAGTCCACCAGGGCGCCTGCCACTTCGCCGGCGGTTCCCGCGGCACCGAATCCGTGGCCTTCGTTGGTCTGGCCATAGGTTGCGGCCTGAAAGCCCATGCGATGCAGGAGCTTCGAGCTGGAGCGCTCAAGCACTTCTGGGCGCACGGAGAGCATCCAGTTCTCTTGCTGGCGCAACCAGCCGACCTGCATGCCATTCAACATCACGATGCGCGGTGTGTCGGTGCGATTGATCCCCGTGCTGTGGAGAAGCCGCCCATCGATTACCACCATCGTGCCGGCTTCGGCGTCCAGATTGATCGCCGGCGCAAGGGCTCCAACGGGCTGTCCAGCACGGGCCGCGTCGGTGAGCACACGATGGCTCCCAGGAATAAGGAGCGTGCCACCATTCTGCTCATCGATATCGGTGATGGGCGTCAAGATGTTGACAGTCAAGGGGTGGCGCGACTCTGGAGCAATGCCTTGGTCCTGATGCAAAGCCTGCGGCACGCCGCCACGAAGGGAGATTGCTGCAATCAACGAGGTGCAGATCCAGCCCGGGCCGAGGGCCTCGCCGACGAGCTGCTCGACGAGTGGCCCGCCCCGCACCACGCTCGGATCCTGCTCGATGAGGGCCTCGAAACATTGGCCCTTATTCACGCAACAATTGATGTTCTGTCCGCTCTGGGTTCTTTGCGCGATCCCAGCGAGTCGCTCGCCCTCAGCTTGCTCGAGCACACGCTGACGAATAATCGCCACTTGGTCTGGGGCGATCGCTCCCTCGACCTTGCAGTAGCCCCACTCGACGAAGTCATGGCGTAGTCGCTCAAGGTCTCGCGACGCTATGGGGAGGTCAACGTCTTGCCAGTGTGAGTGTTTCGCTCCGGTTGTGGTGTCGTAGTAAGAGCCAGGTCGGTACTCCCATTGGCCCCATTCATTACTGCGTTTTGGCGGGACGAAGTAGATCTCGGGGTTGTTGGCAAGTACCGAAGCCATCGGCTCCTTTGACGCCACTTCGGCGTGGTACATCTGAGTTTCGGGCGCCGAGCGGGCTCGCACATGCTCGGGATCGAACTCCTGCGGGACGGACCCGCGTTTCATCATGACGTCAGTCTTCTGCACCGGGCTTCCCATAGGAAATAACCTAGATCAACCCGCTGGACGAGCAAGAGTCCGGCGAGTGGTGACTCGGTTTGCCATCAGAGAGGTCGAGCTGAGGCGGGCGTCCCTATGCAGTGCCATCCCGCAGGTAGGCGACGGTGTCGTCGTGCCAGTTGCCCCGACAGGGAGGGCTAAGGTCAGCTTCATGGACGAATCGAAGATCGAGATCGTGACAACATTTCTGAAGGCGTTCGGGCGTCAGGATGTCGAGAGCGCGATGAGCCATGTCGCCCCCGACGTCGAATGGCATTACCACGTGGGGACCCGCCCAGTGATTGGCAGCGAGAACGTGCGCAAGGTTCTCAACAAGCTCGGCCAGCACCAGCTCGACTCTCGGTGGCGCACGATCCGCTGGGCCGAGGCGGGCAACACCTTGATGATCGAGGCGGTCGAGGACTACCTCAACCCCAAGAATCACCGCGCCCAGGTGCCATACATGGGGGCCTACGACTTCGACGCCGACAACCTGATCACTGCATGGCGCGACTACTTCGACCTCGATCTACTGATGAAGAGCGACCGAGGCGAGCCGATGGACGTCTGGGTGCAAGCTCTGATCGACGCCGAACCCAAATAGCCGACATCATCTGGACTGCGCCAACAGTTCGATCTGCAGGGAGCCTCTTTGGTGGTCAACAGATGCATCGACCTGACGATCAGACTCTTTCTCGGGTGTCTGGGTATCGTCTGGCCATGACCCGTATTGCACGCCACGTCAACCTCGCCTCCCGCCCAAGCGGGGCTCCCGTTACTGAAAATTTCGACGTGGTCGAAGCTGAGGTGCCTGCCGCTCAGGATGGCGAGATCGTCGTCGCCAATCGGTTCATGTCGGTCGATCCGTACATGCGGGGCCGGATGAACGACGTGAAGTCGTATGTGCCGCCGTTTCAGATTGGTCAGCCGCTCGAGGGTGGCGCTGTCGGTGAAGTGATCGAGTCGAACTCGCCCAACATTGCTGTCGGCGACCACGTCGTCCATGGCCTCGGCTGGCGTGAGATCGCTGTCCTGCCGGCATCCCAGGTGCAGCCTGCCGCACGCGTCGAGGGCGTCTCGCTCTCGGCCAACCTCGGCGTGCTCGGGATGCCGGGCATGACCGCCTACGCCGGGCTGCTCGATGTCGCGTCGTTCAAGGAAGGCGACGCAGTGTTCGTGTCGGGTGCAGCCGGTGCTGTCGGCTCACTCGTCGGCCAACTCGCGAAGTTGAAAGGTGCGGCCCTCGTCATTGGTTCGGCCGGTTCTGACGAGAAGGTTGGATGGCTCATTGAAGAGCTGGGCTATGACACGGCGTTCAACTACAAGTCCGGCCCCGTCGCCAAACAACTGTTGACTGCCGCACCTGATGGAATCGATGTGTACTTCGACAACGTCGGTGGGGAACACTTGCAGGCGGCGCTGCATGCGCTCAACGTGCACGGCCGTGTGGCGTTGTGCGGTGCAATCTCGGTGTACAACAACACCGAGCCGGCGCCAGGACCGAACAATCTGACCCTCGCGATCGGCAAGCGCCTGAACATGCGTGGTTTCATCGTCAGCGATCACGCCAGCATGCGCGACGACTTCCTGCGCGAGGTCGGCGGGTGGCTCGCCGATGGCACGATCAAAGCTGAGGAGACTGTGATGCACGGCATCGAGAGCGCCGCCGGCGCGTTCATTGGACTGCTTGCCGGTGCTAACACCGGCAAGATGGTCGTCGAATTCTGAGGCACAAGGCCGCCGACCCACACCGTCCAAACGCGCCTAAGCGGCCAAGGGCAATCTGTGTGGCGGCGAGTTCCGATCAGGCCGGGAGCGATTGACCCCAGAGCGCCGCACCGACGTGGCGACGGCGAATGACCACGGGGCAGATCACCGGTGCTCGTCTGGGCGGGATCGTGCTTGCAGCGTGTGCCGGCCGGAGCGGGGCCCAACGGCTCGAAGTGTGCGCTGACCTACTGTAGTTGCAGGGCTAGTGCGCCTCTGGGCAACTCGAAAGGACGAGGGGCACGCGGTAGGCAGTCGCACCATCGGTTCCCCTTTGTCATCTACGCACTCGCCAACGTGCGCGTCAGGGCTGGGTCGCCCTTGGCAGTTCCAGAAACCAGCAATAAGCACCCCTGCTCTAGTGGTCGCATGTCCGCCGCTCGACCTTCGTACGGTTAGACAGCAATCGTTGGTGGGCTGAGATGCGCGGTTGCTCAAAGTAGGTGCCTCTTTCGCGCGTTGAGGATGAATTACTCCTCGCCGTTCGCCACAGATGCCTATTGGTGCGGCCCTGAAGGGCCGGCCCAATAGGCCTTCTGGTCAAAGGGCCTACTATTTATGCGAGTACTCGGTTAATGATCCTGCCGATAGGTCGGCTGGCGCCATTGGCTTGTTTCTCTTGCATTTGGGGATCTGACCAGGCCTTGGCAGATGCCGAAGCCAATTTGGTTACTGAATCCGTCCAGGTAAATACTGCGCCGGTCCAGGCTGCAGCACCTCCGGCATAGAGTCGGGTGGTCATTAGCCCGTTCGCTGAACCATTTAGGTGCCTCCATCCGTCGTCTATACCTTCCGGAATCGACCCGCCGCCCAGGTAAACGCAACTTATGAAATCGCCAGCCCTATCGCCTCGTTCCTCGACAACTTCTAGAAGGCTTCGGCGCTGCAACTTGAAGCCATTGTCGCCCATCATTTGCACCAATTGAGTGTTGGAGGTCACCGCGGCACTTCCTGCAATCGCTGCATCCATATCGCTCCACTCGAAAGACACCGCCGTCATGCCAACCATGTCTCCACCCATAATTGTTTGGCTTATTTGAGTATGTAAACAACCCATATCCATAACTGCTTGTTTGCCGAATGATTGACTGCCCTCGACGAAACCAGCGAGGTTATCAATCTTTCCAATAGCAATAGTTAAAACGGTCATTTCGCATCCTTTGGTACTACAGTAAATCCTGCTGATCTACTACTTTTGGGACGTTAGTGAAATGGCTCGGCTGACTGTTAATCTGAGAACACAGTTCGCTAGCGGCCTGCTAATAACCAACTTTGATACCCGCCCCCCCGGATACAGATGGCAAGCCGAGGCCGCTGAAGTGTGCAGCTTGGCCATGCATAGCCCTGCTCCATTCGCTGCGTATGTGCGGCGCGGGCCGGACCAGGTCGGACGATTCTACATAGCGGAGACACCTACCCTGAGCGTTGCAACAGCACTGGCCAGCTGTCTGCCACTAGGTGGCTGGAGGGTCACGAGGCGGAGATAGACGCTGATCCCATGATGGGGTTCATGGTGGCCGGTGTTTGAGACGCCTGTGGGGCCATGTACCGGCAGTACAAAGATGTTGGAGGAGGCGTTGCAACCTCGCAGCCCTTCACCGGCGAGCTAAAGACAGACCCAACAAGGACCCGGCACTCCATGTAGACCGCCGAGACAACACCACACCTTTGCTAACGGGCCAGCTGGAATAGGGACCTTGGGTGCTGGCCGATGGTTAATGTCGTGAGAAGGTACAGCACCTAAAGGGACAACCTTAGATGGCGTCTAGCGGCTTATGGTCCTCACGCAGAGGCGAGCAGGTAAACAGCTTTTTGGTTACTCGTTCTGAACCTGCTAGCCATGAATTAGCTGGCCACCCGTGTGGGTTTCTAGTATCTCTGAAGGAGTAAATATGAGCTATATGAGCAATGTGGTTATGAGAGTTGCAAGCCTCGACAAGTTTATTGCTGGTTGGAAAGACCATGGCCTCGCCACGTCGCGTGCAATTGCGACAGATGCATGGGCGTCTCAGATCATTATGGGTGGCGAGCGAAGCGGAGCGGTGAACGTTGTCTACCTGTGGGATTCCATTGATTCGGCTGTGAATGGCGCGGTTGCTCTGAGGGAGGACAAGAGGATCCTTGCCACTCTCGCTGATTCAGGGGCACAATTTGTGAGCAGAGGCCTCGCCCGAATTGACAATAGTTTTGGGGATATGAGCAGCGGCAGCTTTGCCACTGTGCTCACATCCACAGGCAATCAAAGCAGCCCAGAAGACCTAAAAGCCGTTGCAGAGCGGGCTTGGTCAAACTCTTCGGACCACGGAGCAAAGGGACAAATTTGGGGGCAAATGATCGCCGCCGGAGCACAGACTGGTGCATGGATAATAGGCACATCTACTGATTCAGTGGACGAATTGATGGTTGGGACCGCAAAGACCATGTCAGACCCAGATCAAATTAAGTTCTTGATCGATAACAATGTCGTAATGACTGGGCGCTCCATTGGTCGACGATTGAACTGATTTACATCTGGTGTGGGTACCTGCCTCGACGAAGTAGGGGCAGGTACCTCTCGGCTAGCAACGCTCTTGGGATGGACGCCTACGGGCGGATCGACTCGTCGTGGCCGATGAACAGAACTCCGGCATCGGTCAGTCGAGTGACCGAACCCGCGAAGATCAGGTGGTTCGAAGAGCGGCGACATGACCCCAGCGTTCCCTTGGCCTTCTGCCTGGCTAGAGTCTTTTTCAACACGATCGGGAACTAGTTCAGTCCCGGAGCGCAAGATATCAGTTCCTCCAGCAAGGGATAAGCCGGTCCCGGCTGAGCTTGGTATTGCTTTGCCAGGGGCGGGCGTAAGCTCCTCCACTTGAGCTGGATACGCCTGAAGAACATCTCGAAGTCCTATGAACGGACCACTCTGTTCCGGGAGATCCACTTCAAGCTGACGTCCGGTGACAAGGTCGGGCTCGTTGGTCAGAACGGTGTCGGTAAGACGACACTTGTCAAGCTGATCCTCGGCGAGGAAGAGCCCGACGAGGGCACGGTCGATATCACCGAGGGCATAACGATCGGCTACTTCTCGCAGTTTTCTGATCTTGACAGTGAGACCACGATCCAGGCCGAACTCGTGGCGCTCTTTCCGCACGTACACACTCTCGAGTCAGAGATGGACGAGGTCAACGCAGGTTTTGTGGCGGGTCCTGACGAGGCTGAAATGATGCGTCTGGTGGACCGCCAGGCTGAATTGTTGGAAGCGCAAGAGCTCGCTGGTTCATGGACCTACGAGAACGACATCGACACTGTGCTGACCAAGCTCGGGTTTTCTGATGAAGACCGGGAGTTGCCGATCGGCCAACTCTCCGGCGGTTGGAGAAATCGAGCGGCTCTCGCCAAGGTGCTGCTGCAGCAGCCCCAGGTCCTGGTGATGGATGAGCCGACGAACTATCTCGACATCGCCGGCCTGCGTTGGTTGGAGGACTGGTTCCAACGGTTCAGCGGCGCGCTCATCGTCATCTCTCACGACCGCCAGTTCCTGGAATCGGTATGCAACCGGATCGTCGAGGTCGAAAATCGCAGGCTCTACGAGTACGACGGCAGCTTTGCCAACTACGTGCAGAAGAAGCAGCTGCGGATCAAGAACCTGGAGCGAGAGTTCGCGCACGAGGGTGAGTTGCTGGCGTACGAACAAGAGGCGATCTCGAACCGCAAGGAACTAGCAAAGAATCCGAGCCCGGGGTTGCGGCGACGCTTGGCAAAGGTAAAGAAGAGCGGATCACCCCGGCCCGTCGATCTGATCGTGACCGACATTTACAAGGGCCTACACATAAAGGACAAGCTCTGCGAAGTCACCGGACTTGGCATGGCGTTTGATGGGCGCAGCTTGTTCGAGAACCTCAACTTCGATGTGCGCCGCGGCGACCGGATTGCAATCCTGGGTCCGAACGGTTGCGGGAAGACGACCTTGCTTACCGCCCTCTCTGGAGCGATACCCGCAACCTCCAGTGGCGAGATCTCTTGGACACCTGGCACTACATACGTCTCGTTCAATCAAGTCGTCGATGAGCTCGACCCGGACGACACCGTCGGCCACGCCGTGTCCGCTATGCCCGACAGCCTTGCCCTGCACGCGACCAAGAAGTCGGTCAATCGGTTCCTCGGCCTCTTTCAGTTCTCTGAGATGGACCGTGCGACCAAGATCGGGCAGCTCTCCGGTGGTGAGGCCGCTCGAGTTGCGCTCGCCCAGTGCCTGCTGTCCGGCGCTGCGGTCATCATTCTTGACGAGCCCACGAATCACCTTGATATGCAGAGCACCCAGGTGATGGAGCGGGCACTGGCTCACTTTCCTGGCGCCGTGCTGGTCGTGAGCCATGACCGGTTCTTTATCGACAAGGTCGCGAACCGAGTACTCCGCTTCGATGGTGAGGGCGGGGTAGCTGAGCTGCAAGCTGGGGTGTGACCCAATGCGCTCGGTCGCTGCTTCGCAAAGCCGGGGCTACGACTTCGGCCCACTGGCTCGCGTCAGTTGGTGTTGGAGCGAGGAAATTGGCATGACGTATGCGGGACATCGCGGCATGTTCCACGGCGGGTCTCCTGTTCATCGGCTCGAAAGAGCTCAACGTCATACACGAGCCGGCGCAGAAGTTTGTCTCGATGTCGGGCGGGGGAGAGCGACTGAGCTCGGTGGTGACCAGGTCGTCCTCAACCACACAACCGGCACTTGCTTTCAGGTCTGGATGGTCGTG
>Ga0307994_1000849_pt1 | contig 19713 bp, 6 predicted proteins | sample EllFjometagen261_FD_203171 | JGI IMG/M metagenome (GOLD analysis project Ga0307994, IMG submission 203171) | Marine microbial communities from Ellis Fjord, Antarctic Ocean - #261 | ecosystem: Environmental > Aquatic > Marine > Unclassified | place: Southern Ocean | collected 2014-11-02 | reverse complement strand
GAACACTACTTAGATCCACGTCAAGTCAAAGCATTACAAAAAGATCCATCATTGCTTAAGCTTGGTGGTGAAAGAAAGGAGATGTCTTATTTGTTTATGGATATTATAGGGTTTACACCTATCTCAGAATTCTATAAAAACAAAGATGACCCTGAAGGATTAGTAGTTCTTGTAAATGAATTTTTAGATGAGATGACAAAGATTATACTTAGCAATGGTGGTATGGTTGACAAGTTTATGGGTGACTGTATCATGGCAGTATATGGTGCACCCATTGATATGGAGAATCATGCTGAGATGGCAGTAAAGTCTGCTATTGAAATAGAAGCAAAGACATTAGAACTAAAACAACTATATAAGGATAGAGGCTTGCCAGATATAAACGTAGGTACAGGTGTGAATACAGGTACAGCAATTATCGGTAACATGGGGTCTACTACCCGATTTGATTTTAGTGTAATAGGTGATGCAGTTAATCTAGCAGCAAGACTAGAAGCAACAGCAGGTAGGGGAGATTATAAATTATATCCAACAATATATTCTTCTATGACAATGGAACAATTACCAGCATCAATGCTTTCTAAAAAGATTGGCGATATAACGGTAAAAGGAAAGAAAGATGTTATTACAATTTACGTAAAGCAATAGGATGTAATATATGGGCGGTATTATAAACGCTATTTTAGATATTATTATTGATATAGTTAATATCGTAATTGATCTAATTGAAACAATTATTGATGTTATAGTTGATCTTGTTGATAGTGTAATTGATGCATTAGCTGGTCTATTAGGTTATGATGATGATGTAGTAGTAGAGCAATTCCAAGTATTAAATCAAGCTTTATTTCCTGAACCTGATAAAAACTCTTTAACAGAAATAATCTTAGATTCTATAAGGCGTGAAGAAGATATTATTGCCAATGTCTTATATGCTTCAGTTTTTCAAAGTGGTAAGAAAAATGTTAGACAATTTACAGAAATTATTGAAAATAATGAGTATTTTGAAGACTTTCCTACTGTAGAAGCTAATATTATAACTGTTGATTATGATGAAGTAGATAGTGTTTTAACTACTTTAAATAGTACACCAGTTACAATAGATACCGCTAAATTAGGTACATTATTTGTTCCTTTTTGGATTAAATATTGGTTACAAGTTAATAAAAGCTATAACCATACTGCAAGTACATTTATACATAGTAGTACTACATATACTGTTAATGTATCTCTTTCTAGTTATAATTCTTCAAGTAATGATTACACATTACGTTTAGGAGACCCAGTAGCAGATTTTGCTGGTTTTAATATTCCTACTAAACCAACTGGATTACATTACGTTGTTACATATCATAAAGATAGTGCTCCTAGTACTCCATTAACTTGGATATATAAAGTAGGAGAGGGTACTTATACAGATTTAGATGACCCTTCAGAACAATTTGGTGCAGCTGGGGGTACTTCACTAGATATATTACCAGCAATTCCACTACGTCAAAATAATACAAATTTTAATGCTACTGCTACAACTAAATCAGCTCAAATAACTAAACTTGTAAATAAAATAGGATTAGATGCAGGTACTATAATTGATGATGTTATGGCAGATGTTGCATCTGCCGGTATATCTGACTATAACAATAAAGTAGACCATGTATTTTTAAATTTTGGAGTAAGAATATGGGAGACTTCTCAAATAGGGTTAAATTATTTATTTAGATTTGTTTCTACTTTATACCCAAGTCAAGCTTCAACAGAAGGTGATTATAATGCTGCCCCAGATGAGAAATCTTATAACACTCTTCGTGTTACAGGTACAGACTATAAATATGCCTTTACATTTGCCTATATTAAATTTGCTCACTATACATTAGCACAAGTTAATGCTGATTCAAATAGTACTATTTTTTCAGTATATTATTCTGATTTAACTAAATTTACTTCAGGCCAAACAGGTAACAGTGATTTAATCACTAATGGTACTTATTATGCTTCATCTGGTTATTCAACATATAGTGTAGGATACTTAGCTTCTACCGCTGCTAATGTAAATGCATTTGTAGCAGGAACTCTTGCACAAGAATCTACTTATAATGCGGAAGCAGCTAATTGGATGCAACCCACACAGCGAATTACTTTTACAGGATCATTAGTAAATGCAGATGGTAGTACTAATAGTGATGGTGTAGTAAAACCAGCTTTACTTTATGAACGTATAGCTAGCGGTAGTGTTATACAAATAACTAGTAGTCAAGTATATTATCCAATTAGTGGTAATTCACCACTAAAGATTGAAATCTCTGGTGGAGGAGGTGGAGGAGGTAGTGCTGACGCTGGGAGTAATGGTAGTAACGGCCATAGTGGTGTCATAACGTATGCTAAAGTTTATAATGCTAGTGGTACGTTACTCAATACTTATTCTGCTGCAGGAGGTGTTGGTGGAGCAGGAAACAGTCAAGGTAACAGTTCAACAGGACGAGTTGGTGCTAGTTTTGGTGGTCCTGCAGGAGCTCATTCTGGATTTCAAGGAACTGGGGGTGCTGCAAATAATGATGCAGCTGGTGGTAATGCTTCAGGAAAATCAGCTGGTGGAGGAGGAGCTGGTGATGATGGTGGATGGTTTCATAATGATGATTCTGGAGCAGGAGGTGCTGCAGGTGTTTACTTTACTGTAAATCATACATTTGCTAGTTACACTGATTACGTTATAATTAATATTGGTGGTGGGGGTGCAGGTGGACAAAGTGGTAATGATGGTGGAAGTGGTACTGCAGGATTTTGTGTTTTAACACCTACAACACCTGGAAATGCATTAAGGTTAGTTAACAGAGCTTCAGAAACAACTACTGCAAGTCAAGAAATGATTTACTATCAAATCGTTGCTAATGGTTTAAATGCCTACACTTTAAAAGCCCCTAAATGTATGTTACGAGTAGTTGATGCTCAAACTAGTAAATTTAAAATGGTTGCTTTTAATCTTGCTGAAAGAACTGATTTAATGGTGCCTATGTCATATGATATGGTTAAAGACTTACCTAATTCTCATGTAACAGGTTTATTTATGGCTGCTGCACATATATCTCTCTATGTTGCCCACTATGAAGTAATTGAGTTACCTTGGTGGGCTAAGTTATTAAAAATCGTACAAGTAGTACTATTTGTAATGGGACTTATGGGTATTACTCCTGCAACTGCTCTTACTCTTCTTATAAAACAAGTACTTGTTCATTATCTAATGACAGGGATAATGCAAGCACTAATAAAAATTGACCCTAAGCTTGCTTTAATAATAGCTGTAGCTTTTATATACATAAGTGGAGGTAAGAGTTTAACAGAACTCTTTAATGGCCCATTAATGGACTTAGTTGAGTTCTTATCTAATTTAGCAAATCAGCTTGGTAACACTTTAACAACAATTGCATATGAAGAAAATGAAGAGTTAAGTGAAGAAGACAGAAAACAAAAAGTTTTAAATGATAAGCAAATGGAACCTTTACGTGAAGCACAAGAATCAATGCTTATTGATAGTAATGGTAATGCATTAGCTTTGATTGGAGTATCAGTAACTTCATCAATTAACCCTATGAGTCCAGAACAGTATTATTCAAATGTTGTTGAAGATTATAATACAATAGGTTATGGAACTTTTGATGTTGATAATATGTATGCTAATTTATATGAACCAATAACGATGGCAACATGATAAAATCTATGTACATCGTATTTGTTATGATGTATGATAGTATTAACTTTATTCTGTAAACTCTAATCGGAGATAAAAATGGCTTTAGTATATTACAAAGGCGAATTAATTGATGACTCGCTATTACCTCGTGGAGCTGTACCTGATGGGGGTGGTAAAGGTGGTTCTTTTGAAGACACAGCTGCTGCTTATGAAAATATGGGTGGATTACAAATTGCAGCAAGTCAAGTATCTAATAGTCCTTACAAAGTTGGTGACACAAGTTCTATGTCTAGATTTGATAATTATGGGCCAACTATGGGTGGAGCATATAAAGAAGGGCGTGCATGGAAAGGTAACTTAGATGCAGCAGGAAAACAAGTTGGTAATTGGTTTAATGCAGACAACATGAATGCATTTGGCTCAGCAGTATCTGGATTAGGTAGTTTAGCATCTGGATGGGCTGCTATGAAAAACCTAAAACTAACTAGACAAGCTATGGATACTCAACAAGACCAGTGGAATACTAATTTTGATGCTCAAAGAACAACAACTAATAACCAAATTGATAACCAAAATGCTTGGAAGACAGCACAAGGTAGAACAGATTTAGGCAAAAGAATCGGTTAAACAATAAATTTAGGAGACATTATGGCTGCAGTAACTTGGAAGAATATAGCACCATCTAACCCCTCAGGACTACTTAGCGCTGCTAATCAATCTGCAGCAGCATTAGCAACTGCAGGACAAGGTATAGGAGATGCAGTATCAGGATATGTTGATAATAGAGAATCAGCAGAAACTAATGACTTTATATCTGACTTAATGGCTGCAGGTAGCCAAGAAGAACGTGATGCTATGATTGGTGCAGCAAATGATTCATTTTTAAACTTAGACCAAGTTAATAAAACTAACTATGAATTAGGTGCTCCTGACAGAGAAATGGATATGTTTAATAACCAGTTAGCTTCTGAAACAGTAGTAAACCAAGCAGCTGCTGCTAAGTTAGCTGAAAATCAAATGTTATTACAAAAAGAGAAAAATCTTGTAAAAACAAGTTCTAACTCTTCTACAACAAGTTCAGGTACATACGGACCAGGTAGTACTGGTTTTGGTAAAAACCCTTTTCTTGCAAACGGTATCTACGATAGTGTATTAGGAAAAACTGATGATACGCAGTGGTGGATGGGTCCTGGTATGAATAATGATGATAAAACTTATTTAAACCAACAAAAATCTGATTTTTTAGCTAAAACATCAGTTCAAGATTTAGGTATTACAGATGAAATGTTTAATGAATTATCAAATGACTCAACTATTACATTTGATGATGGAGGAATATTTGAAGGTGGTGATTCATTTAATTTTACGCATGAAGGTAAAAGTTATCAAGTAGACGGGTCAGATGCTAGTAATACAGCTCTTATGGAAGTTATTCAAAATAAATATTTAGGTACGAAATCAACTCGTCAAGTTGATAGAACTAAATATTATAATGTATTTACTGAAAATAATCCTAAATTAATTGAAGAAAAAGGTTATGAAGGTGCAAAAGATGTGTTTACAGCTTTATATAAGCGTAACAAACTAGGGTCAAACAGCATATATAGTGCTGATTTAGCTACTCAAATATTTGGAGAAATGAGTGATGGTGTTGGAACTAGTGGATTTACTAGTACTGTTCCTAAAGATGATAACTATGAACAACAAGTGTCAAATGCTACACGAAATTATAGAAACTTAAATTTAGAAAATTTACAAAAAATATTTGATCGATTAAGTAATGGTAAAAATCTTGATTCAGAAGATCAAGCTAATTTACAAGCAGTACAAAATATATTAAATGCTAGTAATGATAGAAAATAGATGGCAATTGAAAACAACTATTTTGATCAGTTTTTAAGTGAAGATAGTCCTGAAAGAAGTCTTCTTGAAAAAAAGTTAGAAGCACTTAAAGAAAGTTCTCCTTTATTAGATTTAGTAAATCAAAAGAAAGTAGAATTAGGACTTAAAGCAGAACAAAAAAAATCTGATTTTGTAAATCAAGAATTTAGTTTTGAGCAAAACTATGATGGCGATACCCTGTATGGCCTTGGAAGATTAAGTTCAGGCGATGGTAATCCTAAAGGCTTTAGTTTTGATACTTTTGAAACTGCTAAATATGAAGCTGATGGTACATTAAAACCTTATCTTGGTAGTGTAGACCCTACAGACGGAAGTAAACGTAGTAAAAAGTGGAACTTGCATCGTGCTGCGTACGCTAAGATACATGGAATTCCAACTGATTATGTATCTCAAAGAATGCTTAATGAAGCTGGAGCTAAACAAGCTGAAGCTTTTAAAGCAGCATTATATAAAGGACAAGACCCTAATAGTGACAGTGTATCTGTAGACATCCGTCAGGATGGCGAAGGATACTTTGGTAGACCTCTTATTACTGTACGTAATCCTGTTACAGGTGAAATAATCAATGAAGTAATGAACACTCGTGAAAATAATGCGATGTTCTATAGTAAATACAATCAAGAAAAGTATTCTGAAGGTGTTTTATCTTTAAATTCAGCTATGGAAAGAGCTAATGAAAGTGTTGGCAAAGGTTTTTGGGATAGTGCAGGCAAAGGTTTAAGTCAAGGTATAGATGGGTTACAAGCTACTGGTTATGGACTTATGGCTCTTGTTGTTGATGCTACAGGTAATAAAGAATTAGGAACATGGTTCTTAGATCAATATTTACGTAATCTAGATGAAGCTCAAGCTAACGGAGCTAACTTACCACGTGTTGAAGACGTAGACTGGTCTAACCCTACTGCAGCATTATCTAAATTAGGAGCATTAATTGGTGAAGCTATGCCATCTATTGCTTTAATGATAGGTACAGGTGGAGTTGGTGGATTAATAGCTAAACAAGCAGTTAAAGGAGGCGTTAAGAAACTTGTAGGTAAAGGTTTAAGTGACGATGCAGCTAAGTTAATAACTAAAGCACAAGGAATAGGTAGAGGAGTAGGTGCTTATGGTGCTGCTATGGGTATGGAAACAGGTAGTATCTATGGTGATGTAGCAGTAGAAGGTAATAGAGACTGGAAAGCAATAGGCGGATCATTAGCAGGTGGTACTATTGCAGGAGCTTTAGAAGCATTTTATCCACTTAAGTTAATGAAAAAGTTTGGCTTAAGTAGGGCTAAAGTTAGTAAAGCTACAGATAGGAGTGTTCTTAGAAATAACCTAAGTGATAATTTTAAAGCTATAGGTAAAGGTATGTTAACCGGTGGTGCTCAAGAAGGTATTACTGAAACATTACAGTTTGTTGTAGAAGAAATTACTCAAGATTTAATTAAAAAAGGACATTTACCTGATTTTGGTAGTGCAGAGTTTAAGTCAGGATTATTAAACTCATTTGTAGCAGGTTTAGTACCAGGTTCTACATTAAGTGGTGGTGCAAGTTTAATATCTGAAACAGGTAATAGACTTAGAGGCGACCAAGGAGCTACACAACAAGCAGTAAACGAGTTGAAACAACAAGAAGCAACAGCTGTAAATGAAGAATCTGTAGGTGACCCAGATATACAAAGTGTAGAAAATGTAGCAAACAATATTAATACTATTGAAAATAGTGCAGAAAGTTTAGGACTTAACTTAAATGAGTCATATAAAAACTTTGAAACAGACGCACAAAAAGCATCTTATCTTGCATTAGCCTTAAATCAGCTTGAGGTTACTCAAAAGTCATTACCCAAGGGTGAACGCAATGCTGAAGTAATAACAGCTAGAAAAGCAATAGAAGGGGCTTTAAACAACTTAAATACAGGTAATGCTACAACTAGTAGACAAGCTAAAGAACAAGTTATTAGACAAAGAGCTGCAAGACAATCTGCAGGAGTAACAGATAAAGCTAAACTTGCAGCAATTGAGCAACAAAGAGATGCTGCTATAAGTGTACTAAATGCTAAACAAACACGCTATGACAAGAAAGGTGTAGCTATTATTACAAAAGCTGTTAATACTGATATTGAAAAAATAAATAGTATTAATGAACAGCTTAAAGATCCAAATCTATCTAAAGCTAAAATTAAAAACCTTACAAGGCTTAGAAATCAATTAGGAGTAAAGATTGATAAAGCTTCTAAAGATAAAGAAGGAACTAAGATAGCTCAATTAGATAAAACTCTATTTGCAAATATTGATAAAGCTTTAGCTAGTTTTGAGTTTAAGAATAAAAAATCTAATCTTAGAGAAGACAGAAGTGTAGCTGAAGATTTCCAAGAAGTTGTAAATGAAGCAAACGATGGCTCTCTTGAAACAATTAGTGCAAAAACAATAAAAACTCTTAACAATAAAAAATCAACAGATAAAGAACGTGCTGATGCTATTAATAGTTTTACAAAAATTTATAATAAAGCAAAAAGAGTTAAAGCTAAAATTGAAGAACAGTTAAAAACAGTTACAGATAAAGCAGAAAGAAAAGCTTTACAAAAAACTTTAGAAGATATTAATAAAAAAATAGCTGGTGTTGAAAGTGCTGTTGATGCTGTTTTAGAACAAGAAAGTACAACTGTTGAAGACTCTAAAAAAGATATTTTATATTCTTTAAATCCTCTAAATCAAAAACAAATTGATGAGCTTAAGAAAATAGACAACTTGTCTAAAACAGAACAAGCCTTACTTGACGCACACATTGAAGTATATAAAGCTAAGAAAGAAGTTGATGATAATGCTAAAGACATCAATGATGTTAGAAATGATGTTCTATTAGGAGAAGTACAGTTTAAAGGCTTTATGTTGTTTTTAAAGCTTGCTCAAGCAAACAAGCCAGTAATAAAAAGAATAAACTATTTTCTTGGTAAATTAAAAAGTAAGTTAAGCAGGTTTGAAGACGCTCAAAAACTTTTAAAAGATAAAAATTTATCAAATGTTTGGATTAGCAAAGAAAACTATGGTGATCCAATACTTGAAGTTATGCCTACTATTGAAAAAGATGGCAAACAAGTTGAAGATAAGGATAACTACTTCTTTGTAAACAAAGGCTCAATTAATTTGATGCAATCAATTAAAGAAGAAATTGCGTTTGGTGAAGCAATTTTAAATTTAGTAAAACAAATTAATTCTAATGAGAGTGTAACTAAAAGACAAAAAAATAGAGAAGCTCTTGATAAGAGTGTTAAAGAAGTTAAGAAAGCTAAACCAACAAATAACACTACTGATTTAGATGATATTAAAACTGAAAATGTAAAACCAGAGACAGCTAAACCTAAAGAAGAAGTATCTAAACCTGAAACTACTGAAGAAGAAACAATAGATTACAGTAATCCAGATAAATTTATTCTTCCAGAGTTTATGTGGAAATTTCAAAATAATCTAGTTAAGCTAGGTGCTGGTGTAATGATATTAAACACTACAGCTACTAAAGGTGTTATTTCATTTATGGAAGTTTCTATTTCAGCTACTAAACCTTATTTTTTAGCAAGAACAGGTAAACGTGGGACTGAACAAGATTTTGAAAATAAAACTAGATTTGAAGAATGGCTAACTTTACAAGCAAAAATTGAAGCAGAGCAGAATAAAGCTCGTGAATTAATAGCTGAAGTTAAAGAAAAAACTAAAAAAGAAGCAGCTAAACAAAAAAGTAAACCTGAAGATAGCACTGAACAGTCTGCAACGGCTGCTAGTAATACTAATTCTAAAGTTAAACATTTTCTAAACAAATATGGTGGTTTAGTAAACGGATTTTTAAAGTTGTATAGAACAAAACTTAAAGGTAGTGACATATTTAAAATTGCCCAACCTGAAAGAAAATCATTCTATTCTAAGTACGATTCATGGAGTCCAGGGATTGATACTTTACTTCAAGATTATTTAGGAGAAAATTTTGAAGACAAAGAATTTATTACTTATTTAAATAAATACTTTATAGAATTTAAAACTAGTTTTGAAGAATATAATAGAAAAGTTAAGACAAAAAAAGGTGATTCTAGTACAGCATTTCACAGTCAAGAATTTTTACAGTTACTATATGTAGAAATTGATGGTGTTAAAACACTTCCTGATGAAATAATCTTTGCAATGATGTTATCTACGTTAGAGTATATAAGTATTAACAATTACAATACTGAAGTAACAAGTGAACAAGAAATTGGTTTGTTACTTTATAACGATATGCAAGCTGACCTTAGTCGCCAAGAGTTAATGGATTTTGGTAATATAGGTGTATTATTTAAAGATGCAGCTACTGAAATAGGAAGTGATGCTTTTAATAGTTTAAATCTTAAAGTAGATAGTAGTCAATTAAAAGGTGATAGTCTTAAAGAAGTACTTGATAATATTAACGAATACGTTGAAAAAAATGGTAGTGGTCTTCTACCTAGTGAACTTATTGCTGAACAATTAAAAATAGCTTTAGGCGCAACAGCGTTAGCTGTTTCGACTTCTGTACATGCAAATGACAAAAAAACTAATAAGTTAGATGGATTAATTGAAATAGTTTATGCCACTTATTATCATGAAACTTTTGACGGAACACCAAGTAAAGATTTAAAAGAAGGTGATTATGGAAAAGGAATGCCTACTAGGGTAATGAAAACAATTAAGTTTCCTTATCTACAAGAACGAAATGTGCCTTTTGGTTTAGAAAAATTGTTTGAAAGTATTAAAAACAATAAAAAAACTATTGCTAATATTAATGGCACTGATTCAGAACTTTCAGGGCCTTTAGCTAAACCACGTGAGGCTATTCAAAAGTTTGTAAGAGGTAGTTTTATAGAAATACCTAAAAAAACTAGAAATGTAATAGAAGCATTACAAAAAGTTCCATGGTTAGGAAAAACAAAAGCTTTAGAATTGTGGGGAATAACTGATGAATCAACTAGAGAAAAAGTTGTAGGAATTGTAGATTTAGAAAGTAAACATGTTACTGAGCGTCCTGGATTTAAAACAGCTAATGAAGATAAGTTTAAAGATATTAAGTTAATTGATGAATATGACGGTAAACCTTTTTGGTTTAAATACTCAGCTCAAAAACAAAATAGAATTAATATACAAAGTAATGGCATTAATGGTCAACGTAGTAAGCCACATAGAGCATTATTTATGCCTAAAGGTTCTGATGTTACTGTTGATACAGAACTTAAACGTGCAGTGTATCAGTTAGCTATTGCTCAAGCATTTGGATATAGTATAGATAAACATACTTTACAAGATTCATTACTTGAATTTGATAAACTGTTTGTTGAATCTGAAGAACTAGTTAACTATATTAAAGCAGGTAATTTAGACTCTGTTGAATATAATAAATTATTAAATAAATTTTTAGATAATAAAAATATTAAAGTAGATCCTTCTATGCATGTAATAGAAGCTATAGCTTCTTTAACTAATTACCACCCAACTAAATCCTTTAAATCTGGCTCATTAGGCATTGAATCCGATGGTATTACTAATGGGTTCGCTATTGCTCAATTACAGTTTTTAGGAGTACCTGAGGACATATTAACAAACGGTACTGATGCAGAAATAGTAGCTTCACTTGTTGAATCATTAGCACGCCTTGGTGTAATGGTTGAACCTGGTATGACAATGGAGAAGTTCATTAGAGAAGGTAACTTAGATGTTTACCAAAGTTTAGCTAATTTTATTAAAGAAACTTTAGTTAAACCAGATGCTTTAAATACAATTAACGATGAGAAAAAAGATTTTGTTAAAAAAATAACAAAAGAACAAATTGCTGCATTAGATTTAGTACATGGTGAAATTTGGGAAACTGAACTAAAAAAAGAAATAACTAAATTTGGTAGGAACTTAGCTAAAAACCCACTAATGATTAGTGGTTATGGAGCTGAAATAACAAGAATTATTACAGCATTAGCTGCTGATGCTATTCCTACAATAAATAATAAGTTAGCAGAGTTCCAAGTAGAGTTTGATAATGCTAAAACTACTAGAGAAAAGAAAGCAATATTAGATGAATTTACTATTTATGCAAAAGCTTTAAATACTTTTATTCCTGGTTCATACGAAATTACAAAAGAAAAAAAAGTTAAAGGATTAACTGTATTACTTAAAAAAGGTAAATTAAAAGAAAAAGTTTTTAAAGATAGCGAAATAAAAAATGTAGAAAAAGCTTATCAAGCAATATTTACTCCTGCAATAACTACAGCATTAAATCAATTTACTAAACCACTTCAAGAAGCAAGAGACGCTATTATTCAGAGTGGAGAAAGACAATATGTTACGTTTATGTTTTATTTTGATCAAGGAATAGAAGCTTATAAAAAAACAAACGCGTATATAAACTCTCCATCAAAATTAGTACCTTTAGAGGTTGAAGAAGCGATAGCAAGACCACTAGCTTTAAAATACATGCCAATGATTTATGGTGAATGGTCAGGCTCTAATTCACCATTACAAGTTATTAAAACTGCTCAAATTGAAGGAAATCAAGATTTAGGCAGAGTAGTAGTACCTGTACCAAGAAAAGTGTTTCCAAAAATACGTAAAAATGGATTTAAGTTTAAAGTTGTTAGAGATAGTAAAGGTGACGTTGTAATGTCTGATACTTATTCATTAGACTCCCATGCTAACGCTCGTCAATATGTTACTCCAAGTGTAAGTATTTACAGTAACAGTATTCAAAATGTTGATTCAGTATTAATAGGAAAATTAATTCTTAAAAATCCTAATGTGTTAAATATTTTTGATGCAGCAATGTCTGACATTGAAAATGCATACAGCGATAAAACTACTTATAACGAAGGATTTAGAAATACTGGACTTAATCATAGCGTTTTAGGAAATGCGCTTAAACGTTTAACTGACGTTAAAAATGCAATTAAACCTGGTGATATTATAGAAATTGAGAAAATTTATAGAGAAGGTAAAAAAGATAAAGAAGGTAATGTAATTTACAAACCTTCTTTCCAAGCACAAGCATTACTTGATGCAATGGCTAAAATGTCAGATAAATCAGCAATAGCTATTCTACAAGCAGAATATGATGCTTTAAGTTTTAAACAACTTGAAAAAAAGTTTGAAAAAGAGCTTAAAAGAATTAAGTTAATGAAAACATTGCTTAACAAAGTTTATGGAACAAAAGATAAAGACGGAAAACTTATAGAAGATAGTTGGTTAAAAAATGCAACTATTAGTCAAATGTATATGGCTGAGTCATTAGAACTAATTAAAAATGGCTTAGAAACTATAGAAAGTATTAAAGGTGGTGCAAATATAGATGTACAAACTGATGCAGTTATTGAACCACAAGAAGAAGTAGCAGAGAGCCAGGTAGATCCGGAAAATGCTAATACTAAAGTCATAATAGTAGAGGGAACTGCAGCAGCTAAACAATATGCTAGAAATAACCCTGATAGCTCAGTATATGTAATGCGTCCTAATGACGGAGATAATCTTCCACATATAAAAGTTAATCAAAATTTTGGCAACCCATGGTCAGCCAGAGATTTAGCTGGAACTATAAAAGTTAAAGATATCGAAACAGCAGTTAATAATTACAGAGATTGGTTAGAAGGCACTGCACATCAAGATATAGCACCTAATCGCAGAAATTTTATTCTTAAACAAATTGAAAAAGGATTTTTTGATAATAAACAATTAATATATTTTAAAGGTGGTTATACAAGTCATGCAGATGTATTAGCAGAGAGCCAGGTAGATCCGAAAAATGCTACTACTAACGAAGTTGAGCAAGTACAGGAAACGACTACTACTGCATCTGGAGTTACTCAAACAAAAAGCTTATTTACAAAATTAAATTTTGAAGATGTTAAAAAAGCTATAAAACGTGATGAAAAATCATCTAAACGTTTTGGTTGGATAGCTACTTGGTATGGCCCAATAGATTATGAGTATTCAGGTATCAAACATGAAGCTCAAGAAATGTCTCCAGGTTTTGCTAATATTGCTAGAAAATTAGAAAAACGATTAGGACATCCAGACGGTTATTACAATAGCGCTTTAATGAATGTATTTCCTAAAGGTAAAGGAATTGGTAAACATGCAGATGATGAGTTTATTTATATAAGAGATAATGATACTATAGGCTCTGTAGCTACAATTAGTTTAGGGTCATCAGCAGAAATTACAATATCTCGTAATGACAATACACAAGAAGATGAGGTGTTTACTGTAGAAGATGGTGATTTATATGTAATGCCTGACGGTGTATTTCAACGTGAGAATAAACATTCAGTTGGAAAAGCAACTGGTGAACGTATTAGTATGACTTTTAGACATATACCAAGAAGCCAGTTAAGAGAAGTAGGACCTATTGAAAAAGAAGTAGCTACTGTGGGTGATCCATATGTACTATTTCAAGATAGCACAGGTAATGATGTATTTACTAATGCAGGTCAAACTACTGTAATTAATAAAATGAAAGAATGGTGGAAGTCCGCTGACAAAATGTTTGTATTAGCTGGTAGAGGTGGTACAGGTAAAACTACAATTGTTGAAAAAGCATTAAATGAGTTAAAAGTTAATAAAGATAAAGTCTTGTTTGCTTTACCTACTCATAAATCTAAAAATGTAATAGCAAAAGCTACTAGTTATAGAGAAGACCAGTACACAACACTTGCTAGTTTATTAGGACAAACAAAACAATACAATGCAAAAACACAAGAATGGTCTTTTGAAAAAGATTTAGATAAATTTGAAGCTTCTATGAAAGCTTTAGAAAAACAAGGAATTAATCTAATAGTAATAGATGAAGTATCTATGGTTACTGAAGAATTCCTTGTTGAAATATCTAAAATATCTAATGATATGAACATTAGAGTTATTTTTATGGGAGATAATGTGCAATTACCTCCTATTGAAGATAATAAAGGAAATATTGGGTTATCTGCAGTATTTGATAATGTAATGGGTTTTAATAATAAAACTGATTTAGGTATTAATGTAGACAATTATGTTAAATTGACAGAACGTATGCGTCAAGGCAAAGAATCACCTATTCTTGGTGTTACAGATATTATTGCAAATACAATTGAATGGCTTTTTAAAAACCCAAGACTTTACAACGGTTCAAAAAAAGACACAGGTTTTATATTACCTAAAGTTCCAGAAAATAGTAAACAAGATGGTGTACATTATATGGAGGGTACTCTTAAAGGTGGTTTAACAGACGCAACACTTGATAAATTTGTTGAAGAATATAGTAAAGACCCTGCTAATGTTAAATATATTCATTTTAATAAAGAATCTAAAGCAAGAACAATTTCAATACGTTCACGGATACGTGAAAAACTATTTCCTAACATTGAAAATTCAGGTGATTTAAATGCGTTACCTTTTATAGAAGGTGAACGGATTGTTATGGGTGAGAGCGTTGCTGCTATGAAAGATAACAAAGCAATGCGTTCAGTAGATTTAAATAATGGTGATGAAGTTACAGTAACGCAAGAGTTAAGAAATACAGAAGTTACTGTAGAAACAACAGGAAATTTTGGTAAAGCTTTTTCTAATATACCTGTAAGAATACTAAGAGTTAAAACTGATGAAGATTTAGAATACAATTTAGTTTTTGATGATGGACAACGTACTAAAGATGCTATACGTAAACAACAATCAGAAAATCAAAATCGTTATAACATGGAAAAGAAAGTAATAGACGAAGTAACTACATCCGAAGTTTCTGCAGGTTATTTACTTAATACTCATAAATCGCAAGGTAGTACTTATAAAACTGTATATGTTGATTATGAAAACATTATGGGTAATCAAAGTTCACCAGATTGGTTAACTAAATTACAATCATTGTATGTAGCTACTTCAAGACCTAGTGAACGTCTTGTGTTAGTAGGCACAGGTGATTTAGCATTTGGTACTGAAGGTAAAGATTTATCAGAAAATATTGAAATATTAAAGAATTTAGAAAATAATGAAGAAAGCTCTCCACGTGATAGTGAAGAGTTGTATTCATTAGATAATGATTTAGATATTGAAATGAAGTCTTTGTGGGATACAGACTCTCTTACAAACACTGCTCAAAATATATTTAATAAGCTTGGTAATCACTTTAAAACTTTTTATCCTAATAGCCAAGAACAAGCTGCTCAACAAAGCCACTTACAGCGTGTTTTAAACGAGATTATTCTTCCGACAGGCAATGCCTTAGATAATGTGTCAGTTGAGCTGTTTAGTGCAGATGTTAAAGCATTTGGTGCTGTAAATCTAACAGACAAAAATGTAAGCATTGTATTAAACAATAAAAAACCTAATAGTTTTTCTGAACAAACAGCACAAGAAGCATATTTACACGAAATAATTCACATATTAACAAATAGTGCGTTAGCTAAAGATTCTACTTTTAGAAATAATATTGCAGACATTAGAAATTCTGTGAAAAAAGAATTACGTAAGATGGATCGTCCTTATGAGATATTCTTACATAAAGATGTTGATGGCAAGATAATTACATTAACAGATGCTGCTACAGAAATACAAGCGGCTAAAGAACAATACAACTACTTGTTTGGGCCAACAAAGCCTCCTAAGTATGTATTAGATGAGTTTTTAGCTTATGCATTAACGAACAAGCATTTAGTAAGACAACTAAGTACTATGCCAGCAAAGGTTGTTCCTTTATGGAATAAAGAAAGTGATGCAAATGTAATAGAAAAAATAATTGATTTGTTTACTGAACTAGTAAATAGATTAACAAACCTAATTCAGAAAAAACCTGTTTCTGGAACATTAGACATGAAAATCTTTCAACTAACTAAAGAGTTAGTCAATGTTAGTCATTCTCAAGCAGGGACAGTTAGAAACATATTACAACGTCAAAACCTAGCTAGAGATTATGACAAAGCAAATGAAGTAGCATCTAATTTCCTTAAAAAAACAGTAACAGATGGTGTTAAATTTACATCAGATCAATATATTAAAGGTGTTGATAAGCTAACAAAAGACGGAAAAATTAATAACTTTTTTGCTAATGTACTTTATGACAGTAAGTTAGCAGTATTGATGACATCAAGTTACGGCACATTTATTAATAATAATCCTAAAGTACAAAGATACTTAGATGCGGCTTTTAAAAACTTTAAGCCAGGATTAAAACAAAATATGGCTTCTTTAAAAGCAGATGCATTTGGTGGAATTAACGAAGATTTTATTAGGTTACTATACAAATCACAAAAAGAAGTAGATGTAGCTCGTAGGCAATATAAACAGTTAACTGGAGAATCTTTGTTAAATGAATTTATAGATTTAGATTCAGTAACTGCTAATGAAAAGCAAGCATTAACTAGAGTGTTGTTAAAAGCAGATTTTTCAATATTAGAAGCAACAGGTGCTTACAACATGGAAGATGCTATTAAATTATTAAATGATGATGCATTTTTACAAGAGCAAGTAGATAAATACGCTGGAATATTAGATATTACTAATAATAAACATTACGCTGCACAAACAGAAAGTTTAGCTGAATTTATGATGTTAGGTAATCAATTTAATAATAATCAGTTTAAAAATGCACACTTAATTCATCAAAAAAACACTACTAATAGTAAAGCAACTGTTGAAGAAATAGACGTATATGTAACGTTATTATCTTTACAAAAACATGTAGAACCTTATAGTAAAAAAGAAGTTAGAACTGTAATAAACAGAGAGTTTAAAGGTAATAAAGATGCTAATGGAATTACTAATTTAATTTATCATCACATATCATTTAAAGAAAACAGTCGTAAAGAAAACTTTAATGATAATCCAGTATTGATGACTAAAGGTTATATAGCAAAAATTACAAACCCAACTATTCAAATAGAATTTGAATCAATGGACGCAGTTACAAAAAAACGTATGGAAGACGCTGATTACAAATTAGTGTCAGGTTTTGAGTCAGTAACAGGTGTAGGTGATAGTAATTACGGAATATATGTTAATTACAATTTACCTGATGCTATGCGAACTAAAGGTATAGCTTCTGTAACGTCTTTACATCACGCAGGAAGCTCATTAAAAGAAATTTTAAGTAGAAATCCTGAAACAGAGGGTCAAATTAATTTATTAATTAAAAGATTTACACAGACCCAAACAGAAAAACAAAACACGTTAGATAAAAATCACACAATGATGCCTATTGTTAATGAAAAAGGAAAAATTGTTGATTACACAATACATATGAATCACGGATTAGTAGAAAGATTACTAGAACAAGAGCTTGCTTTTGACCAAGTTTTGCCAACTATGTATAGCCATTCATTAGATAAAGCATCATCAGAAAAAATTAATAGAGAAGCAATTGATTTGTTAGATGCACACACTACACTTAACTACAGTAAAGAACCTCAAAAATATGTAAACATTTTAGAAGGTGAAAACAGAGATGAATACTTTAATGTATTGCCTTTAGATACTCGTAATTACATATTAGATTTAGCTACAGAAAACAAAAAGAAAAAAGGAAGCCCAGCTTTTTATGTAGAAAGAAAATTGTTAGATACAGTTTTTGGTTATAAAATGCCAAGTATTGGTAATGCACCATTAATTAGAAATAATAAAAAAGTGCAGAAATACGCAAAAATAACAGAAAAATTAATGTTTGAATTAGTAGCGTTATCTAAAGTAAACATTGTAATAAAGATTCCTGCAGTATTAGCATTTAACATATTAAGTAATTTTACTACTTCAGTACTATATGGCATTCCTCCTACTTATTTAGTTAAAAAGTGGAGAGAAGGTTTTAAAGAACTTGAACGTTATCAAAAAGAACATAAAAAACTTCAATTGCTAGAATTAAAACAAGTAGGTAACCCAGCATTAAGAAATGATGTTGCTATACAAAACCAACAAGAAGTTTTAAAAGAAAGCTTAAATAATAATAAAGTTGCTAAACTTATGGACATGGGTTTATTTACTTCTATTACAGAAGATATTAATAAAAACGACTTTACTTATAGACATCAGAGTATGAGTACTCTTAGGAATACTAAAGTAGGTAAAAAGTTTGATAATATGTTTAAAGGGAATGTTGTTAAAGTAGCCAATCAAGCTTACATTGGCGAAGAAACTGCGTTATTTAAGACCATGATGCATCTTACACAATCAAGTGATTTTATTGCTAGATACGCAATGTACAGCCATGCTATAGAAGTTAAAAACATGGATGAAAATAAAGCATATAAACAAATGGTTGAAACGTTTGTAAATTATGATCAACCGCTTAATAGATATTTACAATATGGAAATGATATAGGATTGTTATTCTTTATTAAATATTGGTTAAGAATTCAAAGAGCTACGTTTAATATAGCAAAAGAAAAGCCTTTAAATATTGGAATGTTATATGTAGGTAATACTATGTTAGGATTTGATTTTGAATCAATTATGGAATCAAGTATATTAGCAGGTAATTTCTTCCCTACTTCAGGTGGACCACTTAAAGTATTAGAAGAAGTACTTATTCTTCCTGGATTGGAAATACTAAGTGGTGAAAGTTTAGGACTTACTTAAGTAAAAGGATTACCATTATCTTTCTTATCTTCGTCTACATCGTACAACATAAGCCGGACAATAAAATATACTACAAACATAATAAATATGATTGCTAGTATAGGTATAGCCACTACAGACAAAGCTAGAATGGCTATAATTAACACAGTAAATCCTGTTGTACCGGCTATAAGTTTAAGATTCTTTGGAAACTTCATCATCAGTAAATAATGCACTAGTAGGTTTAACTACTGCATCGCTAGTTTTTAGCTTAAGCAAATTACTTTCAAGATTTGTTTCTAAGATAACAACTTCGGCAGTAACACCTGAATTTTTACCTCTACCAACAGTGATAGTAGTTTCAATCTCAGTGTTATTGTCGATTATGCTACGTTCTCTTAGAAGACTTCTAATAGCACCATGAATATCGTTGTCGTTTAATTTAATAATCATAGTATCTCCTAGTTAAACAGTTTCTTGCCTGCAGGCTTATCACCTGAAGCTGCTGCGCCTGTAACAGCTTTAACTTTGTTAAGAGTTATACCTGTATTGCGGTCAGACCATTTAGGCATCATTAATGCTTCCTTAGC
>Ga0307994_1000848_pt1 | contig 19741 bp, 18 predicted proteins | sample EllFjometagen261_FD_203171 | JGI IMG/M metagenome (GOLD analysis project Ga0307994, IMG submission 203171) | Marine microbial communities from Ellis Fjord, Antarctic Ocean - #261 | ecosystem: Environmental > Aquatic > Marine > Unclassified | place: Southern Ocean | collected 2014-11-02 | reverse complement strand
TTTATCATTCCCAAAGGCTTTGAATGTCAGTGGAAACAGACTGGCTTTGTGCGCAAGATCTTCATGATCCTCGACGGGGAGATTCCAAATGCCGGGAACGCTTCACTTAAGCGGATTACGGTGCCAAACCTTGCCCAACCCGATAGTATGGATGTGACCACGTCGCGTAGGGATTTCTTGAATGCAGCTGGCAATATGTGCGTGGAAGTTCAAGGGTATGGAGCTGTGGTGCAGATGGGCCGAACCAGTGGCGCCAACGAGTTGATCACTATTTTGGAAGGATCGCTGCAACTCTATGATGGCGAGAGGGCACATGTCTTCAACACGGGCGACACTGCTTATCTGCCTCAAGGTGATGTGGTTGATTGGAAAACTAGTGTGGGCACTCGCTTGATTGTGGCGAGTTACACCAGCCCCAAATAACTTCGGTCACAGACATTTTGGCACTATGTTAATCTCTGTCAGGCAGGTTTACGCGCCCGGATATGATGCGGGCAATGTTCCCCACTTTTCAGTACGCCCACAAGCTTCGTCCAGATTGCCACCTGATGATCGATATATTCGGCACCGTGTCTTTCGGACAAATCACCTCGATCTGGGCCGCTTAGCCAGGCAAGTTCCTTCGTGGCGACCTTAGCGTACCAGGGGTTTCGATTGACAAACTCAACCTCGACAAAACCTGCATCCTGCATAGCTTGGAGATATATAGTGGGTGAAGCCATGGCGAATTCTAACCCTTCTTCCTTAATATAATCTGCCATCTGTGGTGAAGGCGATCCTTCATGGCTGATCAGCCAATCAGAGGCTGCAAACTGTCCGCCAGGCTTCAACACCCGAAAGGCCTGTCTCGCCATTTCGGCCTTGTCTGGGATGTGAATGATCGAGTCCTTTGAGAACACGATATCAAAGGTTGAGGCATCAAACGGAAAGGGCCCTGGATTAATCTTGAGTATCTCAACCCTGTCTTCAACGCCTGCCAACTTGGCACGGCGATTTGCCGCTTCACAGACTGGACCCTCAACATCGATGCCCATCACCCGCGCTGCGTTATGTTCAGACACCAGCAGGACTGCGCAGGCACCGGAACCAGAGCCGATGTCCAGAACATATTTGCCTGCAATATCAACGCCATTGATCACTCGTGCGACCTCCTCCGGTCCGCCGGGAGACAGAAACCCATCGCCCCAAATCTCTTCCAAAAACCCGATGACTTGTGTGTTGTAAAGAATCTCATCCTGCATGTGTTATTCCTACCAAGCTTTAAAACATTTTAATTAAAACAATTTTATATAACTATATCAAATCACGCGACAACAGTTCGGTGACACAATCCAATGTCAGTTCTGTATAGGTTACGCCATAATCCTGCATCGCTACTGGTGAGAAGGTGTGGGATGCAGCCCAAGACATCGTCATGATCCGCCGCAACAGAACGAAGGTTGGGAGCATTAGTTCTTCCCGTTGGGACAAAGGCGACACGCTGCGATATCCTTTGACCCAAGCTGCTATGCAGATATTGATGTCTTCGACGGTATTCAAATCAGTTGCAGCGCAACCAAAATCGTACAAATACCAGCCAAATCCGCAATCATCGAAGTCCAACAGTATTGGTCCCGCTGATCCAATGAGTAGATTTGCGGACTTTGCGTCCCCATGGATCAATCCGAACTGGTCAATGCCAGTACCCCATGAAAGGAGGCGTTTCTCTAGCACGGTGACGGCTTTGGCAATTATTTTATAGCCATCAGTGGAAAGCCCCACAGACTTGCGCCAATCGCCAAAGATTGCATGTTCGCCAAGACAATTCTTAAAATCCCAACGCTTACGTTGGAAACCTTTGGGTGGACACCATTTTTTTGAATGGAGATGCAGCTTTGCAGCCATCACTCCCAGCTTTTCCATGGTTGGACGCAAATCATTCCCAGATTCTAACGGGACGCCATCAATATATTCGAACCCTACGATTGACCGGCCATCAGCCAGTGTGTTGCGCAGAACACCTCTTAGCGTTGGAACTGGCTTCACCGTTTCTAAATCTGTTTCAGCTATAATTGCGCAAAGCCAGGTCAATTCGGCATCAATTTCAGATGGAGTGTTATAGCCCTGAAAATGCACACGCAGAATCAGCCGCGTATTATCTTGTGGAGACTCAACCAGAAAAACCGCGTTCTCAGAAAGACTTAACAGGTTGAGAGTACTTTCAGTTGGAAAACCCCATTTGGGTAGCAAATCTCGTATGGCATTAGCTGTTTCTTGTTCATTCCAATCAGTCCCTATGGCATCCCAATTAGTCATTATGACATCACTTTTTCTTGTAATTCTGTCAGGATATCATCCAAATTTTCGATTACGGGATATACATTTTTTTTTGTGAAGATTAGTGGAGGACAGATCTTGACAATATTGCCAAACTTTCCAGCAGAACCCGTTAAAATATCATTCTCAACCATATCTTTTACTACTGCCTAATTAGCGGTTTTGCAAGTTTGTACTAGCTAGCCTTTACTTTAGTACTTTGGGATAATCACGTTTGCTTGCATCATGTGGTTGCAGATTATTTTGGGGAAATAGCAAAGCATCATAGGATTATGCAAAGCGCAACCATTGAGGGAGAAGAGCCAATATCAGTTACAGCCTACAATGAAAGTAGAGTGTAAGTTAATTTTATTTTAAGTTTATGTTCTTGCCTTTTAATGCCTACTGTGATCACACTATTTTGTATATATATATTGAAATAAGTTAATACATATACCCACTAACCTGTGTTAAATTAATTAATTACTCGACCACGAGGGAAAACTCACACTTAATAAAACTTAGAAATTGACATATAGATGGCAGATAATGCTGATGTACTCGGTAGTTATCGTCAATCTAACTAGGTCTTTTGTGACGCGTTCTTTTTTGAACAGAATGAAAGGAGTAAAATTATGACTACTGCTGTTTCTCTTCATGGCGTACGTAAAGATTTTGGAAACTTGACTGCATTGAGCGATGTAACCCTCGAAATAGAAGATAACGAATTTTTTACTCTTCTTGGCCCCTCAGGTTGTGGAAAGACCACACTTTTGCGTATGATAGCGGGATTTGAGGGTGCGACAGCTGGTACTATTCGTCTTTTTGGAGATGAGATTGAACACTTGCCACCAAACAAACGACCCGTGAACACTGTATTTCAAAACTACGCCCTTTTCCCACATATGAATGTTGCTGAAAATATTGGTTTTTCTCTTAGAATGTTGGGTTGGACGAAAACCGAAATTCAAACACGTGTGAACGAAATGGTAGAAATGGTGCAGCTTGGCGCTTTGGTTGACCGTAAACCAAGCCAGATATCTGGCGGCCAACAACAACGGGTTGCATTGGCTCGCGCCATGGCGCCGCGGCCTAAGGTCCTTTTATTGGACGAACCGCTATCAGCGCTTGATCTAAAATTGCGACAGGAAATGCGTTCAGAGCTAAAGAGACTTCAACGCGAAACAGGGATCACCTTTATATTTGTAACCCATGACCAGGAAGAGGCACTGTCAATGTCTGACAGGATTGCTGTAATGTCTGATGGAGAATTGCAACAAATAGGAACTCCATTTGAGATTTATGAACACCCTAATAACCGTTTTATAGCAGATTTTATTGGTGAAACAAACATGATGGCAGCAACCGTTGATACAGTTGATGGATTGCAAGTGGTCTGTCACCTGGAGGGTGGTCAAAACTTAAACGCCTTGGCCAACTGTCAAATTATGGTAGGTGCGACTGGTATTTTATCCCTGAGACCCGAACGATTGAGTATAAGTAAAACGGGATCTACCAGTGAGGTCCTTAAAGGAGAACTAGGCGATAGAGTTTACTTAGGGACGGACACACAATTCATTGTGAATCTTTCTGGCGGATTGAAGTTGAAAGTGCGTATGCAAAATAGCTTCTTCCAAGGCTCTGACTTCAAAACAGGGGATACCGTATTTGTTACCGTTGCTGACGGTGCTGCTCGGTTCTTGGTAGACTGATGGCTGCTGGAACAGGAAGCGGATCAACAGTTTCAGCGATATTTTCGCCTGTGCGGATTTGGTTGTTGTTACCAAGTTGGGTTTCGATCGGATTTTTCCTGTTACTACCAGTCTTGTTAATGCTTGTTTATTCATTTCTGACAAAGGAATTCCGTGGAGGTGTTATTTGGGAATTTTCTCTAGCATCCTATGATCAATTCCTATTTGACCGTGGTTTATTTGGAGATGCGCCAGCAGTAATGAAATGGACTTATATTAACATCTTTATCCGCTCTATTTTACAAGCCACTGGAGCTACGATCCTATGTTTACTTATCGGCTTCCCCACTGCTTATTTTATTGCAACGCGCCCTATACAGTCGCGAACAATGTGGCTTTTCTTGATCACCGTACCTTATTGGGTGAACCTACTAATTCGTACTGTATCGATGAAGTTCCTAATCCGTGACACAGGACCGTTGAATGAACTACTTCTCAACATTGGCTTAATTGACGCACCACTGCATGTCATCAATACTAATTTTGCGGTTCAGTTGGGGTTGTTTTACTCTTATCTGCCATTTATGGTATTGCCGATCTATGCATCAGTTGAGCGCTATAATTTTACTTTCTCTGAAGTAGCATCAGATCTATATGCATCTAAAATCACAATTCTTTGGAGTATCATACTACCCGTCGTCAAACCGGGAATTATCGCTGGCAGCATTCTGGTATTTGTCCCCTCGTTGGGTGCATTCTTAGCTCCTGATTTACTGGGCGGTGCTAAAACATTCATGATAGGTTCACTGGTTGAGGACCAATTCAAAGGTAATGCTGGTAATTGGCCGTTTGGTGCCGCTGTATCAATGATCTTGCTTAGCCTGGTTTTAGTAGTGCTGATGTTTTACGTGCGTGCTCAACAAAGGGATCAAACCTGATGAACCGCACATTTGACATTAAACATTATCGTGGTTTTTTTGGTATCACATGTCTGTGTCTGGTCATTCTTTATGGGCCATTAATTATTGTGATGGTTTACAGCTTTAATGACAGTGTATCGATCACCAACTGGGGCGGCGTATCGTTGCGCTGGTATATCGAAATATTTACGGGGTTAGAAAGCGCTAAGTTCAAAGCAGCTGCCTGGAATTCGTTTACCATCGCAATCATGGCTGCCACAGTCTCAACTGTCATTGCTACTGCGGCATCCATTGGTATGATCCGTGGAGGAAATTTTAAAGGTAAATTTGCATCGTTTGCGCTGATATCGCTACCAATCATGGTGCCCGAAATTGTGACAGCGGTGGCAACATTGATATTCTTTTCAACTATTGGATTTAAGCTTGGTACATTGTCGATCCTTGTAGCGCATACAGTTTTCTGTATTCCCTTTGCTTACCTCCCAATTTCAGCCCGCCTTCAGGGCATTGACGCAAGTTATGAAGAAGCTGCCCAAGACCTATTTGCGAACCGTTGGATGACATTTCGGTATGTTTTGATGCCAATCATGTGGCCTGGTATATTGGCTGGATTTCTACTAGCCTTCATTATTTCATTAGATGATTTTATCATCACCAACTTTATAAAAGGAGCAGGGATCGAAACCCTGCCAACAGCGATCTTCGGATCGGTCAAGCAAGGGATTAAGCCAAATATAATGGCATTATCAACTCTTCTCTTGCTGTTTTCCATCGCTTTAGTCACCTTGTCCTACTTCATTGGCAAGCGTGGTGAAGCCAACCAAAAATCACAACAATAAGGAGGAAATTATGATATTAAAAACATTTATTGGCGCCGCCGCTCTAGCGTTGGTTGCGAACTCAGCCGTGGCAGAGGGTAAGTTGTCCGTCTATCACTGGTTCGAATACATACCCGCAGAACTAGTTCAAAAATTCTCAAAGAAATATGATGTGGAAGTTACAATTGACACTTATGACAGCAATGAATCGATGCTAGCATCGCTAAAAGCTGGTACTATGGGGTCATATGATGTTGCCGTCCCAGGCGATTATATGGTAGAAATAATGGTTGGTTTAGGGCTGCTTGACACTATTGCAGAAGGCGAATTGACCAACATAAATAATATTGAAGATCAATGGTTAAATGTACCTTTTGACTTAGGTCGACAACACTCTATCCCATACCAGTGGGGATCAACCAGCTTTTCTGTAAATCGAGATGTCTACTCTGGGAATATCAACACAACTGACATTATTTTCAACCCACCAGAACAGCTTAAGGGCAAGATCAATGTACTCGACGCTCAGGGTGAAGTGATGGCCTTGGCAGCACTGCATCTGGGTATGCCACAATGTTCTACTGATCGAGAACAGCTAAAATCATTAGACGCACTATTACAAAGTGCTAAAGAACACTGGGCTTCGTTTGGCTCAGACACTGCCAAGGATGTTTTGGTCTCAGGCGATGCTGCGGTTGGAATGATTTGGAATGGTTACGGAGCCAGAGCACGAGCAGAAGGTGCAAATATTGAATACTCCTATCCTGACCAAGGATATGTGGTTTGGATGGACAATGTTGTGTTACTGAACGACGCACCAAATCGTGCAAATGCAATAATATTTATGGATTTTTTACTAGAACCAGAAAATATTGCAGCGGTGACCAATTATGCAATGTATGCTGATGGTATAAAAGATTCCACAGAGTTTCTAGATGCAGCACTTGCAACAAGCCCAGAACACAATCCACGTGCTGGTGCTGGTGCTGGAGTGTTTGTTGCAGTGTGTGATCAGACTACACAAGAAGTTTATGACCAAATTTGGACACGCTTACGCAGCTAATTCAGCTTTGTTTGAATATACAATATCGCCCACTCGCAGCTCTTTTAAACCTGTGAGTGGGAAGTTAATTCTTGTACCGCAAGTATCTGAGTGAACGTGACCTTAAAAACTACATAAGGAACGCAACCATGAAACTGGCTCTATAATACATACATATGTGGTGTATCTGGATCGTCTGGCTGCGACATTAATTTAAATGTACTTGGGGATATCCGAAAATGACCAAAGTAACCTTTTACGAACTTTCAAATTTAACTGATGATCACAGGGCTGCGCTGCTAAAGCGTCCTGAAAACGATCTGGATTTCTTTCTTGAAAAGGTGAGACCATTGATCGAGGATGTACGCATCAAGGGCGATGTGGCATTGGTAGAATATGCGGCAAAATTTGACAACGCTCATTTTACAATATCTGAAATTGGAGCGAGCAAGGCAGATTTTGAGGCAGCATTTGATCAGTTGGATCGTGATGTTATCGAAGCACTTGAATATGGTGCCGATAATATCCGACGCTTTCATGAGCAACAGCTACCAGGTGAAATGCGTATGAAAGAAGTCCATCCAGGTATTTTCACAGGTGAACGTCATTCGCCTATAGACAGTGCCGCAATTTACTCACCGCGCGGTAAGGGCTCTTTTCCATCAGTAACATTGATGGGAGCAATCCCCGCCGTTGTTGCTGGCGTAAAGGATCCAATTATTCTAACGCCAGCCAGGCCTGATGGCAAAATTGACCCAGCAACATTGGTAGCGGCACGATTGGCAGGGGTAGAACGTGTTTACAAAGCTGGCGGTGCAGTTGCGGTTGCGGCTGTGGCGTTTGGAACTGAAACTGTGCCTAAATGCCTAAAGTTGGAAGGCCCTGGTAGCCCGTGGTTGGTGGCGGCGAAACGGCTCCTAGCAGACAAGATTACATCGCGCCTTCCGGCAGGCCCCAGCGATACGATCGTCTTTGCCGATCACACAGTTAACCCACGTCTAGCGGCGATGGATCTGCTAATAGAATCTGAGCATGGTACTGACAGTTCTGCATTCCTTGTGACTACCTCTCGAGAAGTAGCTGATGGAGCTATTGCAGCGTTGCCAGATTTTTGGGCAACGATGGGAGAACGTTGGGTCGAACATTCTTCTGCTGTCTTGAGTGGTGAAAATGGTGGGGTAATTCTAGCAGACAACCTTCAACAAGCCTATGATTTTATAAACGATTATGCACCAGAGCATTGTCAAGTTCTGTCGGACGAACCTTTTAATCACCTGAGCCATATCTACAATGCAGCAGAAGTTTTATTAGGTAACTGGACACCGGGTACACTGGCCAACTATGTGCTGGGTCCCAATTGTGTATTGCCCACTGGCGCCCATGCGAAGGTTCATTCGCCGTTAGGCGTTTATGATTTTATGAAAAGTGGTACCGTAGCACATGTTTCGAGAACTGGCTTTGATGAAGCTGCACCATTCGCCCGACGTTTAGCAAAGTACGAAGGCTTTGACGGTCACGCCAACGCAGTATCAGATTTGCGTGAGCAGCTGATATGTCCACCATTTAAATATAATTAGTATAATTAAATCAATTATCTATCGATTTATTGCAAAATCCACCCCTCATTAAGATATGATTGTTTCTGGTAAACTTTAAGTAAGGTTTGGACGAATGCAGGATTATAGAGACTAGGCACGGCCTTTTTTGCAAAGCAGTAGTTGAATTATTAGACCAAACGTTGCTACCTTAACCTTATGCCACTCAAACTTAAGGCTTATAAGTTATGAACAAAATATTAAGATCTCAATTAAGCGGTCCATCAGTTTGGACTGCGAATACTTTTGAAAATGACGACAATTGGATTTATAATTTTAGTGATGAAGAGCTTTCTGAGATTGATAAGGCGCTTGAAGATTTAAGAGCAGTCAATTTGGTATTTCCAAACTTTTCAAAACCAGATTTTTATTTACCTAAATTGGAAACAAGGCTGAACGAATTTTCAAATGAATTGGAGAATGGGAGAGGTTTTGTCGTTTTGCGTGGGCTTCCAGTTCATCGCTATAACGATGATGAAGTTAACTCCATATATTATGGATTAGGGCTTAACCTGGGACAACCAGTTTCGCAAAATTTTAATGGTGATTTGATTGGCACTGTTATGAATGTTGGTGACTTAGAAGATAAGAATACTCGAGTTTATCAGACAAATCTGTATTTACCTTATCACACAGATCCTTCTGATGTTGTGGGGCTATTATGCGTCCACAAAGCCAAAGCTGGTGGTTTAAGTAGTCTAGTTTCAGTACCTGCAGTTTATAATATTTTGCTAAGTGAGTTTCCTGAATACGTAGGATTGTTTTACAAGCAATGGTATTATGCTCACTTGGGCGAAGATTTGCCCAGTCCAACTTCGCTTTTTGCGGTACATAATGGTAAATTGAATTTCAGATATCTCAGGCAGTATATTGAGCTTGGACATTACCTACGAGAGCATCCCTTATCACCTGTGGAAATTGAAGCATTGAATATATTGGATAGCATAATTGTCCGTCCTGAGTTGCGCGTTGATATGATGCTTCAGCCAGGTGATATTCAGTTTGCAAACAATCACTTAATTTTGCATTCGCGTACGAGTTTTGAAGATAGCCCTAATGTTGATGAGCGGCGTAAATTACTAAGGCTATGGTTGAAAATGGATAATGCCCGAAGCCAACCTTCTGAGTTTCCAGGCAGAAATGGATTTTAAGTGATCACGGTATGATTTGCGATGATGACATAAGATGGTTAATTGATTTAATATCGGGCACGGGAATTTGGCTGGTTGAAGGGGCAGGGTTGCAGAGAATATTTTGCTTCAGTTGAGATAAAGATAAATGATGCTATTTAAAGAATTATTGGTAAAGGAATATTGAAATGGCAAATCGTTGGACGCAAAATTTAACTGAAAAAGATATTACACCTGAGTCTGATTTTTTAAATCGTCGCCAGGTTGTAAAAAGTTTAGCTGGAATCGGACTTGCTGGCCTTGGTTTGGCGGCGGGGACAAGTTCTTCGCTCGCAAAAGGGTCAGATGTAACTAACACTTGGGAAGAGATTACTAGTTATAATAATTACTATGAGTTTGGAACTGGCAAGAATGATCCGTTACGGTATGCACATCAATTAAAAACAACTCCATGGTCTATTGTCATTGATGGTTTGGTTGAGAGACCGGCGCGATATGCTCTTGAGGATATCGTGGGAAAGATGACTGTGGAAGAACGCATTTATCGATTGCGATGTGTTGAAGGATGGTCGATGGTCGTGCCGTGGAATGGGTTTGAACTGGCTGATTTATTGAATTTGGCTGGAGTAAAAAATGGAGCAAAATACGTTGCATTTGAAACTGCGCTGAGGCCTGATGAAATGCCTGGCGTGTCTTATCCAGTCCTTGATTGGCCATATGTGGAGGGGCTACGGTTAGATGAGGCCATGCATCCATTGACGATAATGGCCAATGGTATTTACGGAAAGGCTATTCCCAATCAGAATGGTGCTCCACTTCGTCTTGTCGTGCCATGGAAATATGGATTCAAATCAATCAAGTCAGTTGTGCGGATAACTTTGATGGACAATCAACCATCAACCAGCTGGAATAAGTCTAATTCCCGTGAATACGGATTTTATAGTAATGTAAATCCTGAAGTAGATCATCCACGCTGGACCCAAGCTTACGAACGGCCAATTGGTGGAGGTTTATTTTCCAAGCGTAAGCCTACTTTGATGTTTAACGGTTATGCCTCAGAGGTAGCTGGTATGTATGATGGCATGGATCTTAGAAACTTCTATTAACATGTTGAATATTCTAAATAACATTGTGCGTAAGGTGCCAATTTGGTCAATTTATTTGATGTTAATGTTACCTTCTTTTTATTACTTTTATATAGCAGCAACTGGTACTTTGAGCATAGAACCAATAAAGGCGCTTGAGCATAAGCTTGGTGAGTTTGGGTTGAAGTTGATTATTTTTGTGCTGGCTATAACACCTCTTCGGCGTCATTTAGGTTTTAATCTATTTCGATTTCGGCGCGCCGTTGGCTTAATGACTTATTATTACATCTCCCTGCACTTTTTAGTTTGGTTGTTACTTGATGTTCAAGTAATGTCATTAATAATTAAAGATATAGTTAAACGACCATATATTACGATTGGTATGTTGGCTTTTCTGGCGATGACTCCACTTGCGCTAAGTTCAAATAATTATGCTGTTCGTAAGCTTGGCCGTGTCTGGCTGAAATTACATAAGTTAGTCTATGGGATTGCTGTTTTAGGAGCAGTTCATTTTATCATGTTGGTAAAAGGTTTTCAGTTGGAACCATTTATCTATCTGACTATTATTCTTAGTCTTTTGGCATTGCGTATAAAGTTTAAAAAAAATTACGTTCGAAGTGACTGAGTATAATAGTCAATTCGACAAGCTAAAAATAATAATATTATAGAATTACTTATAAAGCTGAATGCCTTAGTGGAAATAAATATAGCTGTTAAACTGATTTTTACTTTTTCATTATGTGTCATTGGTCGACTGCCAACAAAGCTTTATCCATTAATCCTTTAATATCTTTTCGAGATGTTGCTGCCACTAAACGCCCTAACTCCTTACTACCTTTCATGGCAATAAGTGTTGAGCGGCGTAGAACTTTAAGTTTTTTTGAAATTTGCGCATTTGAGTATTGATCCCAGTTCACTGTAATAAAAGTAATTCTAGAATCATATGTTTGATTACTGGAACGAAGCTCGCGAATAACCCGGTCTTGAGCAGCACAGGTAGTGCACCAGTTGGTCCAAAAATCTAGAAAAACGACTTTTCCTTCCTCGATGGCAGCTTCAGCTAAGCCTGGAGAATAAAAAATTCTTTCTTTAGCGTAGCCCACTTGAGGTGCAATTAAAATTGAGAAGATTGCAGACAAGAATATGCGTCGTTTCATTTTTTTCCTCTTATATAGTTACTGAAAAATCTATAAGCCATGTTGGCGTATGGTTGATAATCCAGGCATCCACTATATGATTAACACGAAACCAAAGTCCAAGTCCAATAAGTATAAAAGCTCCTCCTAGGATCTGTCTTGATACTTTTGCGAGCGCCTGCATTCGAGCCATATTCTGCTTTAACCAACTTTTCGTACCGAACGCGAAGCCAAGGATTATGGTTGAAACACCCAGAGAAAAGCTCGTCATGATTAGAGCAGAGTGGGTGAGTTCCAACCCCTGATTTGCTAGTGCAATTGCGGCACCGAGCGTTGGTCCGATACATGGGCTCCAAACTGCGCCTAATAACATACCACCAAGAAATTGTCCTTTTAATCCATAAGATGCTGTTGCACTCATGCCCAAATTCGCTGCTCCTGACATGGTGGAGGCGGCAATTGCAAATTGTTGACTTAATAGTGGAAGGATTAAAAATAAACCAAACAAAACCATCAAAAGGGCAGCAGTGTTGGATATCATTTCGTTATTTAAACCTAAAGAGGCACCAATCACTGAAACAGAAAGACCAAGCAATACAAAGCTAATACTCATGCCAGCAGCCAAGGCGAAAGGCGCACGGTTATCGGCTTGAAGGCTTGTGGCTAAAACGATTGGCAATACGGGCAAAATGCATGGGTTTATTAAGGTTAAAAGGCCCGCTAAGTATCCAAACAAGATATCCATTTCAGTATTTCTTTTTAGGTAGGAAGATGGATTATGTGTTTTTTGCGCAAGTTTGCATCCAGGTGTGGGTCAAAACGGGCAGCAGAGCGTTCTTTGAGGATTTCTTCTTTGCGCTTAGTTGCTTTCTCTAGAAGATCTGGTTTTCCTAATTCGGCCCATTCTTTTGGAGAGGTGCGGTCACCCAATGTTGGGTAGACAAAATCTGATTGCATGCGGCTGAGAGTTTCATCTGTGCCAAGATAGTGGCCTGGTCCACCCATACAAACCTGCGCCATTTGATCAAGAGCGAGGGTTTCATCGGTGACTTCGATCCCACGTACGCAACGCAAAGCTTGACCAATGATATCGTCGCTAAGGATCAGACTTTCAAGGCAAAACCCGAGCAGTGAAGCGTGCATACCTGCCGCTTCATAGACCATGTTGAGACCCGAGAGTCCCGCCATAACATTTGAACACATTTGCTCCGAGCCAGCTTGCATATCAGGCATTTTGGAATCTGATGCGCCACCTACAGCACCCCCTGGAACACCATAGAATTTGTGCATTTGGGCACAGCCTGCAGTGAGTAACGCCTGTTCGCCAGATCCAACAGACATCGCACCTGTGCGCAAGTCGAGGCCAAAGGGCCAAGTGCCGAAGATAGCGGGGTGGCCGGGGGCAATGGCGTTGACATAGACGAGCCCTGCAAGACATTCGGCAGTTGCTTGAGCAATTGCACCAGCTATCGTGGAGGGGGCTGTTGCACCTGCCATTCCCGCGGATAGCAACAGCACTGGCATACCACCTCGAATGCAGGCCTCCATTACTTCACAGCTTTCTGTAGCAAATTTCATGGGCGGAACAACGAAGCAGTTGGAATTCGATACGAACGGGCGTTCGCGGTATTTCGCCTCTCCACCAGCAATTTCGTAGAGCATTTCAAATGCACCTGGTATGAAAGATGGTTCAGTGAATGATGTGCCAATATGTTTGGTTGTACCTGACGCACAGGCGTAGATTGTGTTGAGATCCATCTCGTAATTATTAGGGATATCACGGCAAACCATCGGACGTTGGAGAAAGTGCACGTTGTCGAGTTTATCTACTATGCGTGCGGCATCATGTAGATCTTGGACTGTGCATTCGCGATATTGATTGCCGTGAACATCTACAATATGCACTGCTGCTCCTGCGGTGCCATAGTGGACACGATTGCCTGAAAGTATGAGGTCGTTTTTACCGTCACGGCTAAAAAGTGTAATCTCGCGACGGGCTTTAGCAAGCATGTCTTCGACAAGCGCACGGGGGAACCGGATACGACCATCATCACCTTGTATTGCGCCAGCGTTTGTAAGAATTTCGACCCCTGAGGGGGGGGCATCAGCAAGACCAATAGTCTCGAGGGCATCAAGTGCAGCAGTGTGAATTTTTTGGACATCAAGATCGGAAAGTGGCTTGTATGTACCACCTTCTAAGCCGGAGCGGATTGGACGGACGTCGTCTGTAAGAGGTGCTGCACGAAGAGCTTGGCGGGCGGACCTGCCCCCTGAGCGGCGGGAAATAGTTTTAGACATTTTAGCGCTCACTTTTGTTAGATGAAAATTGACAGTTTTGGTGGAAATAAAATTGTGAAAAATCAAGTACTGCACGTTCACCAACAGATCCAAAAGTGTGCCAAAATGAAAGGGTGATTAATTTAAAATTTATCATTTTATTCCAAGTATTTTCAGTTTTATTAAGTTGAATGATTGGGATAGATTATTATGCGTAGCACGTCTATTAGCGGCAAGAGTGTCGTTTTCAGAGTTTTACAAGGAGTAATATGTTATCTTTAGGTATTTTTTATTGGTGGCCTGATCCCTATCACGGATGGACTTTTGTATAGCCATATAATCATACAGATTATTCGCTGTATTAAGCGAAGAAAGTGATGAAGTGTAAGCTTACCCCTACCAGATCTACTTGGATCAAAGGTTAGAGAACCTTGATCATACCCTTTAGGTTTCAAGCCGCCCTTAATACTTTCACATAAAGCAGTATCGTTGGGGCATTCATAGCTTTCATAATTAATGAATGATTAGCCCTAGAAACTATCTCTCCGCTAGAACTTTACTTTAGATGTTATCTGCCAATTTAGCAAAATGTGATTGATGAAAAAGATTCATTATAGTATCCTTTTTATCTGGATTACACTGCCAGTTCACTCGATCATCGTTATAGCATTATCCTGCTTGATGCTTTATTTTCCTGGATTGATGAAAAGTTAGACTGAGCTTTCTGAAAGGACCTAGACATCAAAATCTTATCACCTGATCAGTTTATTTCTTCTACTTGGAAGAATGGTACTGGCGTTACACACGAAATTGCTAAAAAAACTAATAAAAATAAGTTAATTTGGCGACTCAGTATTGCAGAAGTCGATGAAGACGGTCCGTTTTCACTCTTCGAAGGAATGGCACGTATCCTAACGGTCATCGAAGGGAAGGGCATGGTTCTTGAGAGTGAAGATGGTATACTTGACGCTGCTTATTGTAAGCCAACGGTATTCTCTGGTGAAGCTAAAATTAATAGTTATCTGAATAATGGACCAATACGTGATTTCAACGTGATTTACGATCCAGTGCAGATTTGTGCCGAGGTTAAACTTGTCACTAAAGCCTTTAATACTCGACCAAAACAGAACTTGGATTGCATATATGCACTTTACTGTATCGCTGGCAGTTTGACTGTCGATACTGCAGAGATCGACAAAGGGTCGTTGGCTCTTTGTCGATCTTTTCCAGGGCAAGTTCAGTATTCAAAAAATTCTGTTGCTTTGTTGGTGTCGTTGGCGACGCTTTCTGGAAGATGAATATGCTCAGTTGACAGCTTAGTTCAAAAATTATTAGAAAATGACCTCACTTGGGCACGATCAATACAGAATTAATAAGTTTTGAGGTGTTCGAACGTCTTTTGACAGTACTGAAGTACTCAAGTTGAAAAGTGAAAACATGATCAAAATTAAGAATTTCTGCATCAATTAATTCCAATAAATATTAGGTATTAAGAGCGCCCCTTATTCTCTTGAAGATCTTTTCAATATTAAACCCATGTCCTTTAGATCATTTACTTAGATTTTAAGGATTATTCCTGCTATCCATCATAACGACCATTGCTGTGCACAAATTAATAGACTGGGCTATGGCTACTCAGCTATAATAAAGCAGCAGCAGGGTATTACTTTACTTTTTTGCACCAATCGCCGGCTTACTTGCGAGGAAGTTTGCAGTAGCAGAAATTTTAGGTTTCTCTTTCTTTGGTTTCTTGGTCTCTTTTTTGCTATTTTTGCCTTTGGCCATTGTTTATTCCTTCAAAATGCAGTGGTCTGACGCCAAAATGGCATGAGTGACTGCGGTGGTTTACAAATTGTAGCTCTCAGTCCCCACCTGTCTAGCAAGTTTTAAAAATAGAGCTGCAACGATAATGCGCGTATAGTTCTTTCGAAATTACTTTAAAGGTTACCAAGACTACCACTTTTGTAAAGCCTCAATCTTTCGGTATAAGTCCCTCAACACTTTTTAGGCTCATAATAATTTGAAATACTCGCTAGGTTAATTTTGTTATATGGCTTTTTTGTGATTGTGAGTGGTAGAATATTTTGCCATTTTTACAAGTTGCTGAGACGCATTAAATTAAGTCTGACATTGTCAGGGATATCCCATATTAAAATTAATTGTGATCTGTAAGATTGGAAACAGCGTGAGCAAGAACTCTAAGGCCGGTAATTAAATCTTTATCATGAGTATTTTCTGAATAGTCATGACTTATCCCGTTAATGGAGGGCACAAAAAGCATACCGGTAGGCAAGTGACTGGCGACGTTTGTTGCATCATGTAGGGCACCTGATGACATCGAGCGCCAGTTATTTGGGACAATCATTTCCGCTCCTTCAGACAATGCAGTCATCATTGATTTATCCATTGTGACAGGATTAAGTCCAAGGAGTGGGCCATATGACAAAGATAGCATTCCATCATTGGCAACTTGCTGAGCAGTATCGCGAATAATCGTCTCCATATGTTGGAGCCGCTCTCCATCTCCATCTCTCCATTGCATTGAAAAGGTCACTTTACCTGGAACAATGGAGGATGCATTTGGAAATAACTTAACATGCCCAATGGTCCAGACGCTTTCGGGTGTGACAACGTTGGACAGTCTATCATTGAGCAATTGATTAAAAGAGCAAAGCGCCTGAAAGGCATCTTTTCTTGTGCTCATAGGTGTTGTCCCAGCATGATTTTGCGCTCCTTCAAAAGTAATTTTGATATCTCTGATACCAACAATTGATGTAACTACGCCAATTTTTTCGTTGGAGATATCCAGTTGTGGACCCTGCTCAATATGCATCTCGATGAAACCTGAAAAGTAGCTAGGTTTGATGAAATCACTTACTCTATCGCCAAGAACACCACGAGCCTCACTAAATTGAATTCCACCTGTATCAGTAAGTTTATCTGCGTCCTTAAGAGACAAATGACCACTCCAGATTGCGCTCCCAGTAGTCACACCAAATCGACCCTCTTCATCCTGAAAGTTTGCGACTGAAACTGGCAAATCACCCTTCTTATTTAAAGACTTTGCAATTTCAATACCAGCCAAAACTCCAAGTGCCCCGTCTAGCCAGCCACCCTCTGGTTGACTGTCAGTGTGAGAGCCTAATAAAAGACTACCCAGATCTCCTAAGCCAAATAGGTTACCTACGGGATCAAAGGTAGGATTGAGCCCAGCAGTTGACATCTCAAACGCAATCCAGTCCCGAGCATCAAGGTCAGGGCCACTAAAAGCTGGGCGTGTGACACCTTTGCCAACTCCAGAAGCGCCAAAGCTGCAAAGTTTATTCAATGAATTCAAGAACCGATCTGCATTTACCTCAATCATTTTAACTTCCTTTGTACTTAATTTTAGATTATTTCTCTATTTTCCAAAACTATACAATCAATTGTTTTGAATTCACCTTACACCTCGTTCAATTCCTTGTTTGTAGGCCACATTTCTCGACAGAACCCATGCAAAATATCAGAAATTTTAATAAAATAATTCATTTTAATCATCTGAATGATAAAAAGATCAAGCTCTTAACTACTGAAACCACCTACTAGTGTATCCACAGATCCAATTCTTTCTTCGTATAAATATAATGTCTACGTTAATGGATGTAGACTGGAACTATATGCCAAAAGCGTTTTCTATTGGTATTGTGACGAAATTAGATTACACAGCATGATGGCATCCACCTCTCTGAAATTTTTTTTACATTACGCAAGATACTTTCCTTTGTGGTTGGCGCTTACTCTTTTTCGATGGCGCACCTTTGATTCACGTTCCCGTGGTTTGGGAACAGTATTTGCAATGGTAATGCGTTGGTATCCGCCTGTGAGAGAGCGATTTGACCGTGAAGCAAAACGAGTATTCCCCAATATGAAGCGCAGCGAACGTGCTAAACTAGGTCAAAATATGGGCCGGCATATGGGGAGAACCCTTTTTGAAATTTACCATGATGCTGAATTTCAAACTCAACACAACAAATTCCGAGTCTCTGGCCCCGGTCTTGCCGCCCTTAAAGAGGCGAACGCGGTTGGAAAAGGCGCGATCATTGTTTCTGGCCATTTTGGGCAATGGGAAGCTGTCCGTGCAGTGATTAAAATGCACGGATTGGAAAGTGGTGCTGTTTATCGCCCTCATAAAAACCGACATTACGAACGCCGTATTCTTGCGGGTATTGAAGCTGGGGGCAAACCAATCTTGGCAACTGGCCGCGTGGGTACTAAAGCTCTTGTACGTCATTTACGTGATGGTGGGATTATTTCTATTTTGTTAGATGAAAAATATGCGGAGGGTGTGAGATTACCATTTCTTGGTCTTGACGCTCTCACTTCACTCTCTGCTGCCCAGCTGGCGCTCAAATACGATCTACCTATAATACCAGCTTATGGTATTCGTATTGATGACGGGAATGTATTTAGCGTGGAATTTGAAGCCCCAATTCCCCATACTGACAGCGTCACTATGACCCGTGCCTTTAATGACAGTTTATCTGCTCGCATCTTAGCTAATCCAGAACAATGGTATTGGTTGTTAGGACGTTGGGACGGTGTGTGAAGCTTTGCGGTAACGTGGATATTTGTGCTTTCAGGTTAACTCTCAGGCTCCCAACCAGCCCTAACTAAACCTTCAATCAATATATCTGCCAGAGATGAATTAGGTACAAAAATCTTTTTGTAATCTTCTCGTTTTTTTAAATTTGGCCTTAATTCCAGATATTCATTTAACGCTACCAAAGCTTCTGGCCCCTTATCCAAATAACCCATCACAGATGCTTTAAAGCCTTTATAAAATCCGGCTTCAGAGAAATGTGAGATACACTCTTTTATTAATGAGTAAGCTATATCGAAATTATTTTGTCCCATTTGTGCAAAAAACAGACCATCTTTGTATACAATAGCGTTAGCGTCTAGCGGGTTTAGTTCAATTGCTTTTTGAAAGTACTTTTCAGATTCAGAAAATTTTCCTGAGTGTACAAGAGCTTGCCCTAAGCTATTTTGCCCATCGGGATAGCTCGGATTGAGTTTAATAGCTCTTTCAGAATATTGTTTTGCTTGCTCAAAATCACCCGAAAAAAAGTAGTATCGTGAAATAGAGTTCATCGCTGTAGGATTTTTCAAGTCGAGTTCAGATGCTTTTCGTCCATGTTGGAGTAGTTCATCTCGGGTCTTGGTCGAATCCTTTGTTGTAAAATGTAAGAGTTCCTGTATGCAGATTTCTGATAGCAACGAATGCGCATTAGACATTGTGCTATCTAATTCAACTGCTTGCGCACATAAGTCTCTTGCTTTTTCTAGTTCAATATCTTTGTGGTCTGTCGGATTTCTTCCATTAAAAATATGTAATGCTTTTAAATAAACTTCCCAAGCATTAAAGTTATTTGGACGTGTTCTTTCTATTCGATCACTTTCATACCCTTGAAGAGTGGGGTTCACTTGCGCTGCTATGGCTGTTGATACTTCATCTTGAACATCAAAAATATCTTCTAAATTTTTATCCCATCGTTCAGACCAAAGAAGATGATCAGTTCCTGTATCGATTAACTGTGCCATTATACGTATTTTTTGCCCACCTTTACGTACATTGCCTTGAACAATATAATTAGCGCCTAATTCTGCTGCCACTTCTTTGATATTTATAGTTTGATCTTTGTATGCAAAACTTGAGTTTCTCGAAATAACTGGAAAAGTTCGCCACAGTGATAAATTGGCTATTATGTCTTCG
>Ga0307994_1000844_pt1 | contig 19811 bp, 12 predicted proteins | sample EllFjometagen261_FD_203171 | JGI IMG/M metagenome (GOLD analysis project Ga0307994, IMG submission 203171) | Marine microbial communities from Ellis Fjord, Antarctic Ocean - #261 | ecosystem: Environmental > Aquatic > Marine > Unclassified | place: Southern Ocean | collected 2014-11-02 | reverse complement strand
GTTACGCCGTAACCGTAATATAAAATCAAGCCACCGCTGCCCCCACCCCCCGCACCGTAGGAAGCCGCAGCATTATTTCCACCTCCGCCACCTCCGCCAGCGAGCGTTAATAAATCTATTGCGCCAGCCCTGTTAAAAGTAATCGAATAATTTTGACTAGAAGAGTACTCAAAAACGTGACAGCGATACGTCACGCCAACAATCGTATTAGTCGAACCGTCGCCCACAAAGTTGAACGGGGTTACCCCACCCACCTGCGAATTTGAATAGGCAGAGGGCCCAACATCACCCTTAACCGCCAACATATTGTTGTAAGGCGAACGCAAACGATCAATAGCCATTATGAAATCTCCGATCCGAATAGTGAAAATGTGAAGTCGGCGTTGCTTGCAGCAACGCGAACGTACTTGTTTGTTGCATCCGTAATCAAGCCAACAGTCAGAGCGATTGTTTCTCGCGCAGCCGCAAGATCGTTTTGCACGATCATTTTTGCCACCCCCGGCTGGCCCGAGTTAACCGTGTCAATAGCAATGCTGTAGTAACCCGCATTATTTCCACGGTTCGTAATCACGAGCGACGAGACAACCGCCGCCGTCGCTGCTGGGCAGGCGTAAAGATCAAACCACGAATAGCCAGTGACAGTTCCAGAAACTGTCGCTGAAGCGATAGCTGGGGAAACCGAATCGAAAGTGAACGTGGTAGTTGTTGGTACAGCCACCACAGTCCGGTTGCCGTCGTAAGCGGCAACACCAGTAGTCAGGATCACCGACACTTGTTGACCGACAACGAACCCGTGTGCCGCTGAAGTCGTGATCGTTGCGACATTCGCAGCCGACAAGACTGTTGTTGTGATAGTCAAAGACGATTGAGATGAAGCCGCCTGACCAAGTACTTTATATACCGTTCCCATTTCACACTCCCGTGATGTTGTTGATTGTCATATTTATGCGCCCATATACAGGAGCGTGTCTTGTAAGCCACTGCCACCAGCAACCAAATTATTCACTTGTAATTGCGTGTAGTAACGAGCATCCGCCTGAGCCTGCGTGTATACGTCAGCGACCTGAAAAGAAGCAAACGCAACCACCACAAGAACATCGCTAACCGCAGCACCCGAAATCAAAGTCACAGTCCCAGAAGTCGGCGTGTAATCATCACCCGGCGACAACAACACACCATTCAAAAACACTTGAATGAGACCGATAGAAAACGCTAACGTCACACCGTTAGCGTCGACACCAGTGAACGCAGTCTGACCCGCAGTAGCCGTGAACTCGAAAGAAATAATCGAAGCGACCGAAGCAGCCGAAGCAGGCAACCAGCCACTACCATCATAGACATACATTTTTCCTTCAGTGCTGTTGTAATACAACGCACCAGTAACAAGAGCATTACCATCATTGTCAGTCGCCGGTGCAGAAGCCTTACTACCCAAATAGCGGTCATCAAACTGGTCAAAAGACGCTGCCGCAGCAGCGGCACTATTCGACGCTGAAGTGGCACTCGTCGAAGCATTCGACTCACTCGTGGAAGCAGCACTCGCACTAGAAGAAGCCCCAGACGCGCTAGACCCAGCATTAGATTCACTCGTGGAAGCAGCAGACTCACTCGCAGCCGAGTTCGTCTCCGAAGTACCAGCGGCAGTCTCACTGGCTGCCGCGTTCGTTTCAGACGTACCCGCAGCCGTTGCACTAGACGAAGCCGCAGACTGTGAAGTGCTAGCAGCACTCGCAGACGTACCAGCGTTCGTCTCACTCGTGGCCGCATTAGTTTCGCTAGTGGAAGCGGCTGCCTCAGACGCAGCCGATGCCGTTTCAGACGATGCAGCAGCAGCGGCCTTCGTCGTAGCGATACCGGCCTGTGTCGTAGCAGTACCCGCCTGTGTAGTAGCGATACCCGCCTGCGTAGTTGCTATACCGGCCTGAGTCGTGGCAGTAGAAGCACTACCAGACGCATTTGTTTCAGCAGTCTCAGCGTTCGTCTCAGCCGTTTCCGCGTTAGTTTCAGCAGTCTCACTCGCCAACCGTGAAACCTGCGAAGCACCCGCGCTAGTAGAACTAGCTGTGGCAGAACCCGCAGAAGCAGTAGCACTATTCGCGGAATCAGTAGCCTGCGTAGTAGCAATATTGACCTGGCTAGTCATGCCAGTTTCAGTCCAGTTCTTCGTCGCAGCATCCTGAGCTAAAGTCGGATCGGCAAGACCAGTGATCTTGAAACCGCCAGCGGCAAGATCCGCACCAAGAGTGGCAGTCGTAAGAGTCTTACCAGTGAGCGTCTCAGTCCGACTAGGGATAGAGAAGTTCGCGGCGATGTCGTCAGCTAGGTCCTTGGCCAAATCAGGACCGTCAGCATCATCTGCGTACGTCGGTACCGTGAACGAGACGGGTGACCCGGACGGTGTGTATTCCTCTGACATTGTTCTCCTACTTTTGTAGTAAAGGGTTAGCCTTCAATCCTCTCCACACACCGCATGCAGATGTGTGGAGAGTGTTCAGTGCTAATCGATTACGCGATTTGTGATGCACTGGTGCTGAGAACAGCACCTGCTTCTTCGCGATAGATTGACCAACCAGCCCACCCAAACCAACCGAGTCCGAAGAGACGACCGAATTTGTCAAGGGATGGTGTAACGACGCTGCCGAACTCACGGACAACACCCTCAGCAAGACCTTGCTTGCCAAGAACCAAGGTCTTGTAGACCTTGGCAGCACCTGTACCGGATGTAGGTACACGAGGAGATTCAATGAACTTGACGCCCTCGTAAGATCCCACTTCCCCAGTCCAGATCATTGTGTTTGCATTGTCAGCGTAAGTGTGAGGCACACGCCAACCTGCAGCGTCAGTCTCTTCGCGGAGATCGACGGCTTGATCCGGGTGGATCATGGCGACGAAATCGCCACCATCGAATTCCATGACATTGCTGCCACGGAAGTTAGCGACAAGGCGACGAAGCGCAGCTGAGTTCAGTTTCCCAGGGTTACCCGAAGCTGGTGCAGCAGTGGTAGCGATACCACCTGCAGCAGGAACGTGGAACTTGGAGAACCCGCCGTTACTTACGCCACCAGTGGCTGCGTAAGCGACGTTCTCAACCAGCTTATCGACAGTATCGCGCATGTTCCGAGCGATGAGCTCTGCCTGAAAAGGGTCGATCTGCGAGAAAGAAAACTCGCGTAGACGAAGAGAAGTAACGGTTGCATTCCCGTACTCGTATGGGGTCAAGGTGACCTTCACTGGAGCGGGGAGGAACACGTTATCTGGATCTTCGTACTCGTTCAGAGGTGTCGTTGCGAGAGCAAGGTCTGCACCCTGAATGAACATATCCACGGAAGAACCGGGATGAGCAACATCAACTGGTCGAACCTCAGCGAACCGACGAAGCATCGGTTCGGTGCGGAGCTTGAATCCAATGATCTTGTCGAAGGTTGTTTTAACAACCTGAGCGGCAAGGGTTCCATTGGCTACACCAGAAGAGGTGGTTGTTCCCGTTATAATTGGACCGGGAATGTCCGTACCATTAAAACTTACAGCCATGATTTACCTTTCAATTTATAGGGTCAGGCTTGTTTCAGAACAGCCATCAATTCTTCCATCGTGCCTGCATTTTCAACGCCAGCCATGACAGAGTTAATCTCTTGGTTCGTGGTAGATCCACGTTCTGAATTAGCCATTTGGCGAATTGCCTGTGCCTGTTCAGCATCCCGTGCGATCACGGCCTGCTTAGGCGATTCAGCGGCATGCCCGCCACCAAACAGTTCAGCATTCTCATTGAGCCATTCACCGACACCGTCATCATCTAGATCAGGTGGAATGAACTGTGCGATTTTCGAACTTAAACCCCGTGACTCGAGTGTCTCACCTAACAGTCGTTTTCGACTCTCAGTCTTTAGGGAACTATTTTCGCTCTTCGCCTCGTTCAATTCGGAGGACAGTTCTTTGATTTTTGCTCGCAACTTCTTCGGAAGATCAGCTTCGCTGATTTCGTCGTAGTCTTCGAACAGATTTTCTTCAATGTTGGGCATGTTTTTTCTCCCTATCTATGCCATTAACCATGGATTCGCCACCCACTCACTGATCAGGGGAAACTAGTGAGGATGTGACTACTGGACTTATGCACCTGTCAGGGCCAGTGGATCTGACTAGGGAGTGGACATGCCCGGAATCGAACCGGGGCATTTAACCTTTCATGCCCGACGAACTATGCGGAACCTAGAGGACTCGCATTTAGAGAGTTAGCACTTACACCTGCGCTGCCGGTGAATCGTGCACGTTCCTGCGAAGCGAGGGTTCGCTTCTTCTTCGCTGCCTTGGCGGCACCACTCAGACCGAACTGGTCAGAAACCAGTTCGTCATCAGTCGTTGCGATACCACTCATTCGACCAAGCTGTGAATAAGTGTCCGATATCTCTGCGACACTATTGAATCCAGCGGAAGCGTTACCGAAGGAATTGCCGTAAGTATCGTTACCAGCAAGCTGGTCACGACTAATGTCAGAAATGGTTACACCGGCATCGGATGCGGCAGCACCAATCGTGGACTTACGCAGCTTGGACTGGTACTCGTTCTCAATGAACCCAAGAGCCCTGTCCTCGTCGAGGACGTATGCGGTCATCTCCTGGTCAGACATCCCGTATATTTGGCGAAGCTGAGTCTTGATCGAAGAGTTGGCGGAATAGTTTATGTAGTTCTTTGCCGTGGTCACTCGGCTTGACACTTCTTCGGGTGAAACATCTTTAATGATCCAGTCCGATACGTCGTCTGCTGTCCCCCACAAACCTGTAGGTAAACCAACAAGTGCCATCCGGTAGCCGTCCTCCAGAGCAACGTAGGAAGCTGGTGAAGGTTCAGGCATGATGGTTAATCCCTGTTGCAGGCGAGTCTTGTTGAGTTCGCGGATCTTTTGTACCGCTGGGAATCGAGAGAAGTATGCCGTCTGGTAGTTACTGTCTCTGGAGAGAATCCCAGAGATAGTGTTCGCATCGTTGTAGCCTTGACGAATCAAGGCGTCTACCCCACTCCAAAGCTTAGTCATTCCGTAATTGTCAAAGAAGGTTTTAGCTGAAGCTAAAGCATTGTTGACCCGCCTTGACTCTGCTTCCGCTCTGGCAGTTGCGGCTTGTCTTGCCGCCTCAGCCTCTCTGGCGTTTCTATCGCTCCAGTAGGTTTCCTCGTTGGTAGGTCCTGGCTTAGGTCCTGGTCCTGGAGCTGGAGTTGGAGTGGCATCGGGACCCGCAAATATTGGCCCCGTGTATCCACGGTTAAACTCTTCGGTAAGATTTGGGTTCTTGCTCGGGTCTAGAAAATCTAGATACCCTGCGACACTAGCCATTACTTAACAAACCCCCAAGCTTTAGAGAAGGAAGTAACAGCATTCATCAGAGTGTTAGCACCATTCTTAGTCTTCTCCCAACGAGGATCTTCGCGCAGCTTCGTCTCAAACTCAGTAAAGTTCATAGCCTTCGGATTACCCTTCTCATCAATCTGACCCATGGCATCGCGGATCAGAGGATTATCAAGACTGATCTCGCCCTCGTTCATTTCGAGAATCTCAGACATCCGGCTCGTGTACGGAGAAGCAAGAGACCTGACAGAAACACCAGCCTTAATTCGATCCGAATAAAGCGGATGCTTAGCTATAGCCTGATCTCGAATCCACGATTCCCAGTCAGCCGCATTCGAATCACCACGAATTATTGACTGAGCAGTCTCAGTCAACCACTGGTCATTTACCGTGACACCATTGTTGTATGCGACTTCCCTCAAATCTTGCGTGGTCTTGGCTGAATTCCCTTTGCTAATGTCAGCGAAGGATGCCAAAGCATCCGCCATCAAACCCTGTCGATCCTGATCGTACCAACCCTCATTGATGTAACGGTTGGCGTAAGTATCAAGAAGATCGCTACTTAAAGGAGCCCCTAGGGTCGACGCTGTCCTTTGGATTGCGTCTTTAGCAATCGCAATCTGATCGTCCCACTGTTTGCCACCTTCTCGTCGAGAAAGCCAAGCGTTACGAGCGTATTCAGTACCTTGCTCTTCGTACCAGCCCGTGTTCCGCAGTTGCGCCTGGAACATCGCTGGGGTCCAGCCGTTCTTGGTGGCTTCCTTGAAGAGCTGGAGGACATCCGGGTGGCCAGAAACAATGTCCATAGCATGCTTATAGTCAACCCCAAGCATCCCAACGGAAAGAGTATCGCGCTCAAGGGTTTTATCTTTCTTGTTAATTCTGCCATCATTGTTAAGATCCTGATCCGCCATATCTCGGTCTTTTTTAGTGTTGGGTGTTCCATCACCGTCATAGTCAAACTTCTTCTTAGCCACTAGCCAATCACCCTCGTCTGGTCTTCAAGCCCTTCGATGAATGCGTCCAAGTAAGTGGTCGCGGTTTGATACTCCGCGTAACCCTCCTGAGATTTAGCGAACCTGTCTGCGAAATCATTACGGTCGAAACCACCAGTGGTGGTTGATTCCTGGTCAGTGTTCCTACCGGTCGTATTCCCCTTAGTCACTGTCGTGGTGGGGTTGGCTCTCTCCTGCACGTTTAGTGACTTAAGGAACGCTGTGTTCTCTTGAGTGGTTGCCGTCCTACCAAGGTAGCTAGTCAACGCACCTTGAAGAACTGTTCGGGCAGTACCCTCGTTGGTGAGCGATATGGAACGGTTAGTCGTACTGAAAGGACCACCACTTCCACTACCGGTGCTGGGTACGCCATCCTTGATGAAGCCGTTAAGGACTTCCTCGAGGGAAATGTCCTTACCGGCTTTGTTGAGCATCGCAGTTCTGTCAAGAGCCAGTCGGTACACAGATTCAAACTTGGTGGGATCTTTATCCGAAGCAGCTTGGACCTTTGAGATTATGGATTCGTTGTCGAGCTGAAGGTAGCCACCACTGGCAAGATCGTAGTAGTCACCCGAGGTTCTCTTAGTTCCCATGACACCGGGAGTGCCTGCAGCAGGCTCATCTCGGCTGTATTGAAATTCTGGTTTTTCGGTAAGGGGGATGTCGAACTTAGGCGTATCCTTTTTACCACCGCCACCAGCTAAAAGCTGTGCAGCGGCAGCATTGACCGCACCCATAACATCGATCTCAGCACCGGATTGACCAGTTTTAGCATCTGGTTCAGCATCTGGGTCAGCTTGCTGCTTCCTGAAATCATCCGCGATACCCCTTACGGTCTCCGAAGCTAGCGAGTCGTCTACTTGGTCGGGCACCAGTGCCCCGGATAGGTTGTCAAACTCGTCAGCCATTTGCGCTCTCCAATGAAGGTATGGGTTCTAGCGTGTCGCTCGAGAAGAACCGTTCATAAGTGTTTCTGAAGTTTCCAGTCTCGTCGGAATCTTTAAGGTCAGTCATCATGCCCTCCCAAGCGAGTGCTACATCCGCATTGGACTTCGCGGAAATGTTGGAACTGCCGCCTTCCATTTTGCGCTGAGCTAGCACATCGGAAACTGCTTGACGTAGTGATCTGTACTGCAGCATCGCATTCACATAAGTACCAACCGTTGGATGGTTCTTGTGGGTTTCGAAATAGCCAGAATCGTACATGGATTCAAGTGCACGATTAGACTGAATCCACCTGCCGGTCGTTGGATCGTTGTAGGCATCCCACCAATCCGTCTGTTCAGCACCAATCTGCTTTGCCAGCATGACTTTCGCACTAGAAAGGATGTCACTCTTAGCTAGAGTGGTCCCCTCCTCGGCGGCAAGAGCCTCAAGTTGTTCAACCATCTTGTTGTACTTAATCCACCCAAGCTCTTTATTACTTCGCTTCTCAGGGGATTCGTCCTGCTCACCCCCACGGATGTACTTGCCCGTAGTGCCGTCGATTTTCCTACCCTGCTGCCACGCATAAACCGCAACATCAAAACCGTCCTCGTTCATTGCATCCTGGAATGGACGGGTAGCCATGGTTATGAATGAAGCATCATCACCTATGTCTGCCAAGTCAGCCATGAGCCGTGGGTCCCGCTCGAACTCCTTGAACTCACCTACGTTCGCACCCATTCCCGATGAACCACCAGACAGTGAACCGTGGTAGCGGAAGAACTCAGTACCGTAAGCCTTAAGGAATGCGCTGCTGGCTTCCTCGTAAGTTCCGCCAGCATCATAAATCTCGCGGTCCATCCTGCGAGCCTCATTGATGTAGAACTGGTAAGGGCTAGCTGCCTGTACCGAGAACGGCATAACTGCGCTTGTGAAAGCACGGAACCACCAGAAAGTTTCAGCCTTATTGATGGCATCCGTGAACTCCGGCGCAGCACCCTTGTCAGGGTTGTCGTTAAGATCGTGATCCGTCATATCTGTTCTGTAAATCTCTTTGGCTGAGTTCGCGAAAGAAACCGAACTCATACCCCTTGTCAGAGTTACGAGCTTGTCGATGGTACCCGGAGCGAAAGTCTCAGTTACTACATCAAGAATCCCCTTCTCCTGAGTGGGTCTCCCAAAAGGAATCGCCGACTTGTACAAAGGCTTAGTGATCTCTTTTTCCATAAACCATTCGTTTACTTCATCGGAGGTGAAATCTCCGAAGAACGGTATCTCCTTCAGGTTCCCAGTCTCGAACGCAGTCGCTATGTCTGGTTTCCTCGAAGCGATCCAAGTTAAAGGAACAACAAGCCAAGGGTGCAAGCCAGGTATGAACGGGTTCTCCCCCTGAAGCATGAAGTCCATTGATCCAGTAGGAACAGCGAACTGGGTCATTCCACCAGTCAACTTAGCCATCTTGTCGCGAGCTTCTTTAGTGTTGAACTGAATTACAATTTTTCCCTCAGCACCGCCGAACAGCTTGTTCGTTATCCTGCTCCTGAAGTTATCCTCACCCTGGACTTTGTTACCGTCCATGTCGTAAACCCAACCGGCAGACTCAGGAGCGTTGTAAAGCATCGCGTACCTGGCGATAGCTTCTGGATGTCTTGCTGGAACCTGAAGCATCCAGAACCGCATCGCTGAAGCCCATGCTGGGAAGAAAGGGATAACAAACTTGAAGACATGTGCTGGAGTCGAAAGCCTCTGGATTGTGTAGAGGCTTTCGTTTACCTGCTGGAGTGCGTACCTCTTGGCGACCCTGTCCATGGCATTGATTTGAACATCGGTGAAATCCTTCAGACCCTGATCCGCGTATAGGTCTGCTTGTCGCTGCATCTCTTCACGCCACCGAGAACGGTAGAAAGGATGCCTCACGAGGGCATCCTCTGGGAGCGCACCAATTGTGTGCATCGCTTTACCAAGGAAGTTCTTCAACGCACCACGATTGTTGTCAATTAGAGCACCATCGCTAATGTTGGGGAGATCCGACCTCCACCCCATGCGAGTCATTAGGAAATCTGGAGTCACTTCACCATCAATAAGATGACGGGCCACATCATCGTCTGGCATGAGTTCTTTGAGCGTGTTTCTTTTCTCAAGGATCACATCGATCATTTCATTACGAGCATCCTCGGTCAACTGCTTGCTGTCAACCAGTCCCTTAAGTGCACCAAAGGCGTGAATGTCTCTCACATACAATCGCCCAATTTCAGTACCCATCAACTCGGAAAGGATTTCCTCATCATCCGATCCCCTGATTATCATTTTAGACACCATGTCGTTGCGGTGGTACTTGTTCAACTGCTCAGCCATTGCCAAGAAGTAACCTTCCTCGCCTGGCTCTTTCACAGTAAGTTGACTGGTCTTGCGAAGGCTCATCATTGCGTAGTCCGTGTAGCCGTAAAGGTTGGCTAGGTTCGTGTTGGAAGAGCTAGTCGCTTCAGACCACATAGATCCTTGGCTGTTTACGTTGAGAGGCCCAAGGGTTTCGAACTCGTTGAAATCGCCAACGAATCTTTCTGTACCTGTGCCAGCACCACCCTTGACTGCCGCGCCTTTACCTCGCTTGCCGAGTCTCTTGGCCAGCGCGTCTGTTGCCTTCTTTGCGTCTAAAATCTGCGTGTCAAGTCTTCCTTGAATCTCTGCCAACCCAGTCGACATGGACTCATATTCGCTATGGAGCTCTTCCCACTTCGGGTTGTTGCCAAGTATTTGGTTACGAGTCTGCACTAGTTCAGACTCGTTAAGCAATGCTCCGTAAGCCAATCCAGTCTTCTTGTTGGCTGCGAGCTCGGCGGAGTTGGCGAACTTGGAACTACCAGAACCGAACTCACCAATTTGAATGTGCGAATATCCTTCAGATTCAAGAACTGTTGCAAGCCTTGCGTTCTGCTCTGGTGTTCCCTTCACCTGTCCTCTGACAACAGATAGCAGTTCAGGATCGTTCCCAAGCAGCGGCAAGAGTATGTCATCTTCGACCTGACTTGCCTTCCACACTGAAGGCTGGCGAACCATAGCCTCCCGCTCAAGTTGAGGGAGCGTGTTGTCAACGAAGTCTTTACCAATCATTCCGCTAGGCATCGCGGCCTCAGCCTGATCCGTGGAAACCGCCATCATGTCAGGGCTGGTGATGACTGTCTTCCCCGAAGGGGCAAGCGAGTCATCTAGAACTACTCTTCCTGCGCCATGCTCGCTCATGTACTTGACCAACATTGATTTGTCTCTGTCAGTCATATTCGCAGCGTCCAGCGCACCTGGCTTTAAGCCTTGGTACCTCTCGAACTCGTTCAGATTCTGTCGGGCCTTATGAGCGTTACCGAGATCACTGGCGGCTAGTTCATTCGCCTGTACCCTCATCTTTTCTAGTTGGTAGAAGTCTTGGGTAATCTCGCTGACAGGCTTGATCTCTGGGACTTCGTACCAGACGAAGACGTCATGATCACGGGTGCTAGACCTCATGGTCCGACCACCAATGTGCTTGACCCCTACAGCTCCCTGTTCCCTCATGACATCAACCCAAATCATCTGGGCCACGAAGCTAAGTTCAAGCGCAGTCTCTTCGCTAGTTATCTCTTCACCGACACTCTCCCTCTGGAGTTTCATGAAGTGACGCTCCATGCCTTGTCGGTAATCGTCCACGTTCAGACCGTGAGTTCTGGGCTCTTTGGTCGGATCGGTTGGGTTTAATTGCCTTTGGTACTTTGCCTCAACGTCAGCGACCACCTCGCTCCACATGAAATCAACTTCTGCATCTAAGTCATCTATGAGACTGGGGATTCCCTTTTCGTCATAATTTAGGTGCATGTTGTAGAACGTGTCCTGTAGCCACTGGTCAGTATCCATCAGTTGCTCGGGTGTCGTGCCGTTTGGTCCGGGCATTACCTCCATCGGTTCGTCCAAGTCGACGAACCGCTTCTCCCCACCCTTGGGAAGGACTGCCGTGTACAAGGTGTTCTCACCTGTGACCTGGTCGGCTCTGTTGAAAATGTACGTCACGCCCATGCCGGGGTCTCGGGTGGTGTAGAAACCTATACCCACCAGATTCTTAATGTTCTCTTCAGTGAAGATCGGATCGATATCAAGCTTGTCGCCCTTGATCCTGTTCCCACCATGGAAGACTAAGTCAGCGAGGTCATCAGTTATTGAAGGAATGAGTTTGCTGAACTCTTCGGGTGTTAGAGTCTTGCCGTTCTCGTCTTGCCAGTACTTCATTCTCAGGTTCTCGCGGAAGGCATTAACTTCTTCGTCCCGCGCCTTCGGACCGTTGACTGACTTGTCTTCAGCTTTCTTGGCCTTGTTCGCAAGACGCTTAAGTTCTTTGTTGTTTACCAGCAATCCAGTCTTTTCGAACCACCGCTGCATATGCGGTGGCATCTGATTCACCAGCATCTTAAGCTTTAGAGAAGCAGCAAGAGCAGGGTCATCGAGTGCCATCTTTAGTACGCGCTCGATCTCGTACAGACTCTCAAGAAACCCCTCTTTACCCGACCCCGACAGGAAGTTCTCAGAGGAGCGGGACCAGTAATTAAGCCCTAGATCACGAGCCAGTTGATCCATGTACTCCCATCCGGGATCGGATAGTCGAGGTGTCCAGACTTTGTCAGCCTCGTCCCACGGTTGAGGTCCGTTAAGCGATTCGGTTTCCACAAGCCCACTCGGTCGGTCAGACTCACCGCGAGAAAGTTTCATCTGGCTTGCTCGTAAGTCAATCGAAGAACCGAACACGTTCGCCCGGACATACTCAACCTTGTTGAGTTGCTCCTTCTTAATGATTCCGATTAGATCGTTGTTCAAGTCGTCAATGGTTATGTTCTTGAAATCGTGAACGATTTCATATGTACCATTTTTGGGATCAATAGTTCGGACAACGACATCGCCGTCCTTCATTCCCTTGTACACTGAACGTCGAGAAGCCTTGGAGACGAGAGCGTTGTACATGTCTAGTTCTGCTTGGCCGAACTGTTGCTGGTTGGCACGAGCAATAAGCTCGTCCCATTGCGCGGCTTCCTTACTGGAAAGCCAGTTACGGATGTTGGCTTCAATCGCTTCTTCAGTTCCGTCACCAGCAAGAACACCATCCGGGCTGTACGGAGAGAGAGGATTTTCATCTGCCAACTCACCGGCAAGCTTCTGGTTCTTGACACCGCCAATGGCGGTGGAATCCTGCATTGCCACACGGACTTGACCCTCTTGAGGGGTTTCGAAACCTGCAGCGTAATTCGACCGCTTGGAACCGCCACCGAAAAGTGGACGGACATAACGGGAAGGCATGATTAACTCGTCAGCCTCGTCAGCAAGAGCGGTGAATTCGCCAGTGGCTTCAGTGTTAACCTCCTCCATCGTTACGGAGGTTCTGTTACTGGTTGTGGCCTTGAACTCTTCAGTTAAAGTAGAACGCGCATCCTTATCAGCCTTGCTCCAGACCTCGTCTACCTGAGCACTTACTCCGTCGCGAAGCTTGACAGCTTCGTTGACTTCTCTCTGTGTCGCAGTAGCTATGCCCTGAGCTCGTTCAACTTCCCGCTTCTTCTTCTTCAAGCGTCCCTTACGCATCAACGCGATGCGATTCGCGCCTCGGGCGAATCCTCGACCTGAACGCCATGCCAGGCTGGACTCGATTGCTGTCGTACCCATACCACGCTCGCTGAAGATAGCCACCGATTTGTATGCTGCGAGTTCCCGAAGGTTTCCCTCGAGGACGTTACGGGTTGTGTAGCCGAGACGTAGAAGTACCAGTGGCCTCCAGATGGCGTCGATGTTTGCCGCAGTGCGGCTGCCTCTGATGTCGGACCATCCCTTGGCCTTTTGTAGACCGCTACCACGGTCTAGCCGGAAGATGTTTTCAATGAAGTGGAAATCAACTGCAGGCATTTTCTCCGCAAGAATGGACTGCATGTCCTTAAGAACGTGGATCTCTCCATCTTGAGAGATAAGGCCCTTCTGCCTTACCTGCTCAACCACAGCTTGACGCATGCCCGAGTACTTAGTGATCATATTCTTCGCTGCTTGTTCTGATATGCCATACTCAAAGGCGAGGGCGTTCCACATCCTGCGCTCAAAGTCTTCAAAAACAACCATACGCTCCGTGGAGCTGATGGCTGCATTCATCCGTGAATAGATTTCCCTGCGGAAATCGCTAACCAGCTGTCCGGTTCCGGGGAGGAATGCCTCACCCTGAAACTTCTTTGCAAGCCTTCTCATCATGGGAAGGGTTTGTATGATTCCGTCGAGTTCGGCAATTACATCGTTAGTGTCGTTAAGGTCAACAAGACCCTTCATTCGATGAGTCTTCATGTAGTCCAGACCCGCGTTCCACACGCGAACCTGCCTACCGAATTTTCCACCAGTCTTGAAAGACTTAACAAACCACAGGTTGTCACCGTTTTGCTTGCTAACAGCCTTGGCTGCTTGCTTCTCCATGCGAGCTGCGGATGAAGGGCCAAAGGATAGTTTACTAATTTGTAGGTTTCTAAGTGTGAGTGCGTTTGGAAGACCCGCCTCCTTGCTAATGCCAGCTAGGGCAGTAGCAAGGTGCTCGTTCTCCTTTATTGCTGCAGACAAAACCTTTTCAGCGTGTCCGGCTTCGGCTCTAATTAGATCAATCTGCTGGTTCATGCGCTTTACGGTCAGTTCACCAACGAAGTTTAGGGTCGGGGTACCACCCACCGTCATGTTAGCTCTGGCCACAACTCCAGCTGATTCTTCCAGCATCCCCAGTTCGCGGGCGGTTCGCTGTAACGCTTCCACGTTCAGGCTCAGTGCGTCAGCAACAACAATGTCTTCATTCATCAACTGAGCTATAGCTTTGCGGTCCCCAGATATAGCTCGTAGCCGTAAGGCTGCATCGTCGAATGTTTTAGCAGGTCCGAACGTGCGAGCAACTAAGGCACCGTCAGTGCTGGTGGTAGCAATCTTATGTCGGCCTATGCGTTCCGTGTTCATCTTCGCTAGAGACTCAACGAGTTGTCCAACGGCGGTTCTCTTGCCTCCTTGCGCCCCATTGAGGAAGTCTTTGTGCATCCGCAGGGATTCGTTAAGTTTGTTTACGTCCGATAAGTCTCCTACGGACCTGACGGTTAGGCTTCTTGCTGCTTTGCCAGCAAGCTTCAGCCCAACGACTTCAGGTGCAGCCCACCATAGAACTGCCGCATCGGAAGCACCAGATATCCACCTACCAGCACCTTGACCCAAGGCCGAGTCGCGCTGTTTCAAGTTTCCAATATCGAACTCGGTGTGCAGTCCCCACTTCCAGTCCAGCAAGTCGCGGGTGTTGTTCGGATCAGCCAACTTTCCTACGTTGTCTTCCTCGATACTCTTGTCGACATCCCCTCGAGTGTCTCCCGATGTTACTAAGTCATATGCGTTGAGCCATGAAACACCAGTACCAATGGTGATTGCTTGACCTGCAGTTATGGCGTTGAGTTGGGAAACTTCGTTTCCCTCTGCATCCATAACTGGCTTGCCATCACGACCGATTACTGCTTCTTCTTGACCCCACATCATCTTGTAGGTGTCGCCAATATCAGACCACTGGTAGCCATCATCGAAATTCGGGTTGATATTCGAACCGTTATTTATTCCCGAAGCCCCAGCGAGGAGGTTGGTTGGCATACCAACGTTATCCACGCCGAGCATGTAGGTTCCACCAACAACGGTGTTGGTGGCTCTATACCCAGCATCCATTAGAAGTAGTGGGGCCAGAAATAAACCGGCTGTTCCTCTTGCTCCGGCTTCACTGAGTCCAATGTCTTTTGCTGCCGCTTGGACATTCGGATCATCCATAGCGTCAAAATTGGCAGATGCAAATTCAAGCTGACCGTCTTCGTTTACCGATCCTGATGGTGTTATTGAGTTTCTGAAGTTTGTCTGCGCTGCACCTGAAACCAAGTTGTAACTACTTAGCTTGCCTTTCGCTACCCTGCCTACAGATCCAAGAGTGTTTGCAATATCTTTCTCGTCAAAAACCCCCTCAGCCTTATTGGGGTCGTATCCCTCAAATCCGGGAATGGAGCCAGTCTGTGGTGTGCGCTGGCTTCCCTGCTTCTCCCTGCCTGCAAAATCGTCTACTCTATTGGCCATCGTCAGCCCCAAGCTCCTCTAATGTGGCATCGCGTTCTTCAACGCTTTCCCACGGAACCAGTGCTAGGCCGTAAGCGACAGGCGTATTACGCAGGCCAACGGCCTCAATAGCCTTGGCCATGTTGTTTACAAAACTCAAAGTCTGTGTCATTGACTTCCCCGCAGATACCGAACGAATAGGCGGAAGGACTCCGGCACGGTGTCGGCACTTGCCATGTTCTCGAATACGGGAAGGTACTTGCCAATCATCGTCATGTCTGACTGCATGGTCTGATCACCGGGTAGTGCTTCTGAACCTGTACCTGGGCCGAAATCTGAACCAGAAGTTAACGGCTCTGTAGGTCTTTGTGTTGGTGCACCCATACCAACGGGAGGCGCAGCCATTGGAGCTGATCCACCAGCCATGGGTGCACCACCTTGGATGTCCTGGAATTCTTGTTGCTCGCCGTAAGCGGCGTTAGGAATCTGCCTAGCACCTTGTGCTTGCAGATCCGTGCGCTGGCTCATGGCTCCAGGAGGTGAAACAGCCACCCCGCTCTGGTTAAAGTTCTGTCCTTGAGCCAATTGGTGCCACCTCGCTTTCTAAAAATTGAATGGAATGAATGTGGGAAGGGGGGAGTAGACACCCCTTCCCACACGCAACTACTTGATTGGTTGGGAGTTAGGCTGTGATGCGCTAGTTGCAACCGGCTTTAAGAGCTCTGACTTTCCAGGTGCTCCACCTGTTGGCGTTGAACTAATACGCTCTGGGCGTGACACGTTCGTTGCCGGGATTCCTTGAGTTGTTCCGAAAACTGCCATGATTATCCTCCTTCCCTTTAAGCGATTTGTGTTTGTCGCATGGTTCGGGCAGCCATACTCGGCTCGCCCTTACCTGTTAAACCCGCAAGTAGCTGTTGCATACCTTGCGGTGGTTGTGGTGCTCCTCCACCTTGAGGTGCACCACCAGGAGGTGGTGGTCCCCCAGGCAGCTGCTCGCCCGACATTGGATCTTGGCTCAAAGCAGCCATCGGGTCTTCTGGCATCTGTCCAGGGGAAGCTTTAGGTTCTTCTGGCTTGAAAGCATCACTAATCGCCACTTCGATTGGTATGCCTTTCTTCCTAGCCTCAATCAGGTCGCTGAGGACCTTGATTACTTTCGTTGGGTCTTCACCGCTGGCGGCAAGTTCTGGAAGAGACTGTGAATAGGACTGGATCGACATCAAAGCTGCTTCACGCAGCTTCTCAACGTCAATAACTTTCTCTTCTTCCGACACGTTCAAGTTAACTGGGAGGTTCCTGCGAAGGAAACTCTTTGAAATCAGGTTCGCACCAAGTGCCTGCAGTCCCCACACGAGCGCACGGTTGGGATCAAGCCCAGCCATGACGCCATACTCGTGAGTAACTGTGTACATTCCCTTAATGTCTTTACCGGGGGTGTACTTGAGCTGGTATGGGGAACCGTTTACTGAAGCGTGGACGTCTTTAGGAACATCCGTCCAAATCGATTCATCCATTTCAAGGGCTAGAGAAAGAACTTCGCTGAGTGCATCCCCCAGCATCGACTGTGCTGTTTTGATTCGACTATCGAAACCACCCATGAGTGCTTGAACGCCACGCCCAGTGACGATACTTGCGTCCATCTCGCCTTGGCGAGCCTGCGGGAAACGAGCACCTGTGCGTAGTTCGTCGTCAAGGGTTCGGTTCTCAATCATTGCTGACTGAGGTAGTTCCATTGGTACGCGGCGAATCTTCTCAGGATTCGCGCTGCGGATTACCGCATCCGGTCCAAGTGCAAATTCTTGAATATCATTAGGGAGAGCAATAGGAGCTTGAACAGCTTTTTGTGTAGCTTCGAGAGAAAGCATTGCAAGGTATGCTTTGGCAGCAAAAACCCAGAGTACGTCGTCGAATGAGCCACGGACTACCCCATCTAGTGAAGGCATCTCGGCGATAGTTACCGGGATGCGGCTGATTTGGTTCTTATATTGCGAAAGGATCAGCCCGTCACGTTTAGGAACGAAGAGCATTACCTTGTCTTTGTCGTAGTAGTGGACAAGGTCCACTCTTTCGTCTGAAGCGTCCGAGTATGCGGTGTTCTTTCGTAGCTGTGCGGCATGCTCGGGGTACATGGCGATCAGTTCGGAGATTTTCTTGTAGAAAACTCGTGCGTAAAGCACGACGTTTCCCCAACGGTCCTTCTCGTAGTAAGTATTCATGGAGTCATCCACATGAATATGTGGTGATCCGCCGTCGTAGTTGGCCTCTACTCGGAATGGAACGAACCCGTAAGTGTTCATTCGGTCTGCAGCCTGAACTAGGTTTGTGCCCAGTCGTGAGGAGTAAGCCAAGAAGTTGATGATGCGTGTGAGCTTGTCTTGGCGTGAACGCCTCGACTCGTCAAGGACACTGTCCCCTGCGGCGGTGAGTGTCGGCATAACGCCGACCATTTCTGCCGTATCTTTAGCGGCAACGTCAATAAAGTTACCAACGACGGGCTTGGGCCAGTCGGATGGGAACATTCCTTTGAAAACTACTTCGGAGTGCCCGCTTCGAACAAGATGGACAGCCCGCATCCGGGAATCACGCTCCGTGTGTTGACGACGTAGACGATCAATCGTCTGTGTCGCCTCGTAAGCGAAGTCAGCCATGTGTGTCCTTAATTAGTTCCAGCTCGGTACGGATTCAGCAGCGAGCATGTCGTCGAGATTGATTACCATTTGGTTTTCTCGGTCCCTTTCATTGAGGAACTGGTTGTTTTTGGTGAAGTAGCTGGACCGGCGGGAAGATGTGACCATTTCCCTGGCTCTGAGTTCGGCGAACCAGAGAGCCATCACCGTGTCTTGTCTTCGATACTTCGTTTTAACGAAAGGTGACCATGAGACGAGTTCCTCTACGAGCATTTTTACGCCGTGGCTGTGGGTAGATGGAAGCTCAATGAGATTGTCGCCCTGATGTTGGCGGGTTCCGCCGGTACCGTTAGCCACAGTCCCGAAAAGGCCGCTCATTGAAGAGACACCGAAGTCTGGGTCTTGCTTGTTGTTACCCGTGTGGTGCGGTTTAAGCAGGATTCCTTTACTAGCCAGCTCCTGGTTGATTTCCTCGTCGTAAACGAGGAAACCTTGGAAGGCGTTGGATTCGATGATCCATTCGTTGGGCTGATACACATCAGTCATCTCTTTGATGAGTTCGCGGATCTGCAAAGGAGACGGCCCAGACATAACCCGAACGTCCAGAACGAAACGTTTACCGGAAAACTTGTCGATGGAGTAAGCCACTGCTGCCGTGTTACCCGCGATAGCGGGGTCCATGGAGCAAATCGTGTACATTCCATCAATCTTGGAAGGGTGACCGCGCAGAGTCGGATCTAGACTTCCCGTCTGCCTAGTGGGGTTGATACTTCCCCTCACCGCGACAGAATCAAAAGTGGACTCTTCCTCAATGTCCTGGTTCTGGTACACCAGGCTCCACTTGCGTGGACCTACCTCGTTACGGACCTGTGCAAGCCGTGGGCCTGTCCATCGGTCGTAGAACCCGTCAGCGTTTGGTTCATCACCATCAACGAACTCTTCATCGGCCAAAGGCCAGAGGGTGTTCCATTCTTCTGGGGTGTCGGCGTAGTCGAGTACCGCTGGCATGGACAGGTAGGTCCATGGCACCACACCGTCGGTGTAATGCTCCTCGTTGCGTAGTTCCGAATACAGGTCTGTAGGTGCGACCCTCGTCCCAACTATGAGTAGTTGACCACCGGGACCTAAACGTGAGGCGACTTCTTGCCGCACCCAGTCCATTTGTTTCGTCCACTCGTTCGCGTTGGACAGTGTGACCGTGTCGTCGAGGACGATCAGGTCGGCACGGGAACCGTAAATCTGTCCACCCATACCCAAAGCTTCAATGGTTGCGTCTTTCTCCGCACCAGTCCTGGAGCTGGAATCCAGATACACTTTGGTCGCTGACCATTGGTCAGATGAAGCCTTGTACCCGTCAGCTGGCGCGAAAGCCAGCTGCATGTCGGCGTAGGCAGGGTGGGTGAGCCGCGATTTGATCGCGTAAATCATTTTCTTCGCCATGTCCTGAGTTTTAGACACGATCATCACTGAGATGTTCGGGTCCTTAATAATCCTGTAAGTGACATACTCCACAGTGATAGTCATCGACTTCGCGTGGTTAGGTGGCACGTTGATGAGCATGCGCCTAGATCCTGAAGATCCAGGCTCGTACCTCATCGACGGGTGAAGGGCGGAAGGTTCACGCCCCTCAAGAATATCCACCATGTTTCGCTGATGGGGCCAAATCTTCCGGTTCAGATACTTACCCGCGAACTCCTCAAACTCCCCCGCGTCCTGCTGACGCATGTCCGGGCTGGCCACAGCCTTGCGGATCTTGTCAACCAGCTCCGCCCAGTCCCTGTCCTTGCGTCGTTGCTCCTCGTACCAGGTACGGGACCGCCCAAT